>OLFY01000236.1_pt1 | contig 87091 bp, 112 predicted proteins | sample 1605611 | NCBI WGS metagenome assembly OLFY01 (sample SAMEA3888923, study PRJEB22519) | human gut metagenome | biome: human gut; feature: human-associated habitat; material: faeces | place: Denmark | collected 2011 | reverse complement strand
ACTTTTATATCCTACATTATTCCAGCCGCAGACGATTTTCTTGCCGCCCAGCAGCGTCGTTTCGGCTCTGTTTGCCAGGTCGTATGCCAGCTTTACGGCATAGGGTGTCGCGGCAGTACCGCCATCAGTGCTGGAGGTACTGAGGATGGAGTCCGAGAGCTTGACGTGGCCATAGTTCGTCAATGTGCCCTTGCCGTATGTTGTTGCGGTGCTGGCGTGGGATTTGGGAGCTTTGCTTTGCGCTTCCGTCAATGCGGAACTAGCATCCGATTGTGCATCTTGTGCCGCAGCTAAAGCGTTTTGTGCAGTAATATTGATTTCATCGGCTATTGTTCCCAACGTTTTTAAATTAACCGCGTCATATTCATCTACTGGATCTCCGACATATTTCAATACAACATTAGGATCGCTACCACTTGAAGCAAATTTTATTGTGCCGTCTATTTGGCTAACATCAACCTTATTACCGTTTTGGTCAACCATAGTGTAACCATCAATAATTAGCAAATTACTTGCCTCTCCACCATTTTTATCTAGTTTCGATGTGTCTGACGGATGAACATGGTCTCCTCTAGAATATTTTTCAGATTTCCCAGCATTGCCACTTCCGCTATCGGCTTTTGGTAAATCGTCACTTGGCAATACGGATGTTGGCACTTTTGCGTCTATCTGCTCTTGAATATTGCTTGTAACGCCAGATAAATACCCCAATTCCGTGCTTGTTACATTGCTTACAGCAACCTTTCCAGATGCGTTAGACACAAGTGCCTTATTTGCACCTAGGTTAACACTTGTTATACTGGATGCGCCACCAGTTATATTATCTTGCTTATACTGTTGCAACGTTGTAATGTCTTGAGCATTTTTTGATATCGCACCCTTATCTTCTGTGGTAAAGTCATTATGCGTTCTGACGTAAGTGTTACCATTGGGAACATCATCTTGAGTTAATGTAACGTCGCCTGTTTTACCGTTTACGCTTTTTACGGTTGATACAACCCCATCTCTTTGTGAAGCCATACAAATATAGCATTGAGACGCATTGTTTTGTGGAAAGGTAACTCTAACAATATCCCCACTTGATATTGTATGCCCGCTAGGATTATCTACATTTTCATATATGTGCCCATTTATTTTTATTTTATATTTTCCGTTATTGTTTTGAGATATGACATATCCTCTATATGTCTTATCATAGTCAAGTTTACTTTGCGTTGTCTTGGCAACAGTTTGCATAGTTTTTAAGATATTGAAATTATCGTTCAATGTATCACCGCTTTCTAATAAAATATATGAGAGGGGAAATAAACCCCTCTCATATATTTTTTGTTACATCTGATATGCGTATCTACTTAATCTCTTCATTTCGTTCATAAAGCTCATGATATCAGTAACATTTGGCAACGTTATATTTTCAAAATGTTGTACAACGCCTCCAACGTTATTCCGTAGTTCATTTAGAAGTCCGCTCTTAAACGAACGCGGGCTTTGTCCTGCCCACCGCATAATATTTGCCGTTGCATCAGCAGGAACAATGCCGTCGCCACGATTTAGCACACGAAGCTCAGGTCCATTTTCACCAACCAGAGATAGACCGCCACGGACCCCCAAAGAACCGCTAGCATAACCCTTGTTATCAGACAGTTCTTCTAATTGCTTGTTGATTTTTTCTTCTTGCTCTAAAATAGCAGAAAGCTCATTCTCTCTAAGTTTTTCTATTTCTTCCTTTTGCGCCTCCAATGCCTTCTCACGATTATAAGCATCTAGTGCGGCTTGTGCATCATATACGCTTTGTCCACCAGAAACATATTGGAATCTACCATCCTTGTAAACAAGAACCCTTTCTGCTTTTGCCTTAGCTAAGTTTTCAAGCAATTCTTCGTATTTTAATTGGTCGTCTAGCTCTTTGTTCTCATCCTCAAGTGCGCTTATTTGAGCGTCGTATTTTTCATTTATAGCATCTTCTAATTCTTTTAAATCGTCAAGTTGTCGATTTAAAAGGTCTTTTTCTTTTTCCTTTTGCCACTTGTAGATTTGCTCTTGATACTTCCAATAATCTTCCAAATATTCAGCCCTATTAGCAAAATATTTTTCATTCATTTTATTTAGCTCATCATAATATGCTTGTTCTGTAATTTGATCCATAGCTAATTGATGGTCTTTCCATTTTAACCATTCTTCAAATTCTTTTTTCCAAGCATCTTCTGTATCACTAGATGAGCCACCACTATAACCAGATGACGTGTAAGAAGATGAATATCCTGATGAGCTGCCAGACGATACATAACTAGAGCCGCTAGAAGATAGCCCATAATTATTAAATAGCGTGTTTAAATAGGAGGATGACACCGAGACAGAACCAGTAATTTCAGCTTCGCGCATAATCATTTTAGCCGTATCTTTTGCGTTATAGACAACTGCGCCCTTTTTAATATTGGTTAGTGTTGGCAGACCATTATTGGCTATGCGTTGTTTGCCGTTCTCTTGAATGATTTCTGGACCTTCTTCGTTTACTAACGTTAATCCACCACGGGCGCTTCTTGTTCCCTTTGCGCTTTTTTCTGGCTCTCTGCCACCATTCCCGTGTCTATCATTGTTTCCGCCACCAGCAGTATTTATACCAGCTATAGCAGATGTAGTATTATTTGCTTGTTTCTCCGTATTATATAAATCAGCTTTAAGTATGCTTAATTTTGTTCTAATGCTACTAAATGTTACAGCGTTAATCTTATTTAAAGAATCTGTAACGCCATCAGCCGCATCCTCAGTCTTGTCAGATTCTGTTTTCAAATCGTCAATACTAGCTATCGGATTCTTCAATGTGATTCCGTCCATACCTTGCAAGAGTGTTTGCAAATTCATGATATCGGAATCAGTAGCACCTAATTCTCGCATCTTAGACACTACATTATCCATATCAATTGTGTTGTCATTTATTGAAACACCAATATCAGACAAATATCCAATTAACTCAGATGATGTAATTTTTGCATTTATGCCATAATCTTTCCATGCTTGAATTGCGGAGAATACGCCAGATGTGCTTACGCCAAGACTACCTGCCAATGCACCCAGATTATCTACCGTAATTATTGTTTGTCCATCAATGTCTTGATATGTAGCGCCAAGTAAAGTGCCGTTGTCGCTCATCTTTTTAATGGTATCCAAAAATCCAAGTCCTGCATTGTTAGCGTCGCCAAACAACGGAGCTAGTTTACCCATAGCTTGTTGCGCGATTTCCATAGCTCTAGGCAAATCTGTTTTCATAGCAGATATAAATTCTTGATATGTACTTTCATCAAATAATAAACTTGCACCAGCTTGGAACTCACCACCGATTTGCCCTCTGCTTAAATAATCTTGCATTTGAGCATATACATCAGCATAGCCCTCATAGCCGCTAGAATAATTCATCCCGCCAGACGATATCAAGTCATTAAATTTACTTTTTACATTGTTTGCCTTATCAATTAAATCAATATATTTAACGATCCCAATCATGGCTGGCTCTAAAGACCCAGTACCTACAGCTTGACTTAAAGATTGAAAAGAATTTGCTAACACAGTATTAGTCGTGATTAAACGGGCTGCATGTTTCTCTGTTATGCCATACTGCGCGGCTAGCCCTTTAACTTGTTGTGAAAAATCTTCTGTGTTATGCTGTAGCATATAGTACACAGTAGCCATTTTTTCAAACTCGTTTCTTGTATTCTGACTAGCCTCATCTAATTCTTGACCGTTATTTATCAACAACGTTTCAGCGTCATAAACTTCTGAATATACTTGTTTCCACGAGAGAAATTCTTTAACGTCAAATACTTTATTTTGAGCGCCAACCGCACCATTAGCTCCCTTTGCTAACTCTGCAAATTTTTGACCCAGTTCTTCAACAGATACAGAGGACGATTGTATAATAATGCCATAGTTTGCCAACTCCGATCTTAAATCGGCAATCTCAGCCTTACCTGATAGAAAATCTTTGAATAAGTTTGTTAGATTATCATGTAGATTTTCACTATTTTTACCAGTCTGGTAATACTGACTGCTTAAATCTATAAGCTTGGTAATTGTATATTGTACAGCCTCATCAAGGTTTTTATAGGTTGGAATTACCAACTTCTCTATCTCTTCGTATGGAATATAGCCATAAGCTGATATACTTCTCTTTAAAGTTGCTCTATGCGTACCCGCAAATCCATTTTCTAACGCAGCTTCAGATACCTCTCTGGCAGCCCTTAATTTCTCTTCGTTAGCATCATCTAACAATGCTTTATAAGAAGCCACTAATACATTTAATCTGTCAATTTCTTCCTGCATTGCAGATGTACGGTTTTTGAATGGTGTAGCGTTTAATTGTTCAAGCCGTGTTTTAGCTTCTTCGTATTTGCTTTGTAATTCATTTGCGCTTTCAGTTTCTTTATGGAATGCTTCAACCTTACCTTCAAGACTGCTATTGTATTCCGCCTCTTTTATAGCTTTAACAACTGCTGGAATGACTTTGCCTAATACTGCGGCCGCAGCTGTAATAGCTATAAAAATTGGCAATGCTACTGACGCAAAGCCACCAGCTGCGCTAATTGCTTCACCAAAAGTACCTGCCTTCTCAGCTACGAGGGATAGAACTGCGCCAAAATCACTAAATTGCTTTTTAATGTTAGATACTAACTTGGTTGTTTTTAACAGCGCAGATGCGCCCCAACCTACTGAAGATAACAACATAACTTGCGCCACTATATTCCCGATATCGGTATTGGCAATATCCATCAATATGCCGCCAACTTCCATCAGGAACTTAACAAAGCCATTATTAACAACGTTATTGGAAAGCTCTTGCCACTTAGCAGATAGATTTGTAACGTGCGCTTCAAACGACTCCATATATTTGGAGTTTTCGTTCATCGCTGAGCCTTGAGAGGTTAATGCGGTTTCGTTGGCTGAAATAGCAGTGTCCATATTCTGCATAACAGCAGCCAATACTTTATATTGATTAGTCTTAAATATTAAACGAGAGTGCTAATCTCGTCCAATGATATTATCAATTTCTTGTTTATATCATTGCCTATGCCTTTCGCATAGGAATAGAACATATTTTATATTACAATACAAATTGTAATACGCAGACTCTTTCGGCGACTAGCACTATCGCCTACTCTACTCGCTTCGTCCGTTGAACGGCTTATTCTAACTATCGTTAGTTACATTTACCAATAAATATTGGTTGCTTTCGATGTTCGTTGAGCGTTCATCTATATCTCAATAGATGCTTCGTTGCGGATTGACCATATATCCTTATCTCTTTTACCATACTCTAAATGATTAGTTTAGACCCCTATTGTGTCACCACAATAAGTTGGTGTATAAGGCTCTTAGGCATCCATGCAAATGCACAGATAAGGAGTTTGACCTCCTTCTTTCCCGTCAATTAAGTCTGTCTCTGGCTAAATCAATTAACCAGCTATTGTATCGCCCAAAGCAGTTTTTTGAGCATCGCTCATTGAATCCCATTTGGGCTTTAATTCCGTTAAAACATCGTAGGTGCTTTTTAATTTACCATTTGCACCTTCTACCTGTATTCCATATGTAGCTAATGCTGACTTGTTTTTTACAATTCTTGCCGCAATCGTATTAAGCCCTCTGGCAACTTGTGCATGTGTTCATTAAGGGTCGTTAATCCTTAACGGTTTAATAAAGTGATTAAATTTTTCTTTCCATGTCTCATCATCAAACCAGGTATATGGTATTCTAAGCAATGGTATATTATTATCATTACAATACGTCTGTTTTAATTTATCATGTTTTTTTTGTAACTCAAATCGTCTTTCTGCGTCCTTTTTGTCCCCACTAAACGCAATAGGCTCAAAGTGCTGTATCCCGTCAATCTCAATTAAACAATCGTATTGCGGCAAGTAAAAATCAAATGGTAATGGTTTAATGTCTTTACAAGCATTAAATCTATACTCGGATTTATATTCAATACTATTTTGTATCAAATATTCCTCAAACCTCTTTTCATACGACGACTGTGTTTGTGAACAAGTTGCACACCTATCTCTTCCGTCCATCCACTTATAAACACTTCTTACAAATTCATTTCCACATGAACAACGAAATAACACTTTCGTATGAGTTGCTGACTTATCTACAATAGAAACGGGAGTAGACGATAAACCATTATTTTCCCCGTATATAGATAAATTATAAAGAAAGAATTTTTCATTAGAAAACACATTAAATGCTTGTGGATTTTTAGATGCAGCGCGTATATTCGTATGAATCCGATATCCCGTTTTAACATCTTCTATATCAATGAATGAATCCGCAGTTAAATAATCAATCTCGCTAATAATAGAATACCGCGAACTATCTATTCTGCTAATCCATTTATTTGTAAATGATTTTCTATGCCTTTTTGTTTGTATTTTTCTAGCACATTCTTTACAACACAAACATTCTTCATTATTTAATATATGTTCTATTGTTTTAGAAAATGAATGTCCATTCGCATCAATCATATCAACTACAATTCGATGTTTGCCGCTCTTTTTAACACATTTGGCATCTACAAATTGCACACGTTCGTCTTTTCGATATATCAACTCACAAATGTTGTTTTTGTAGAATGGATTTTTAACCCCAAATATAATTGGCTTATGTCCACTTTTAAAACTAGTAAAGCTAGTGATCGATTTATAGCCATCTCGCTCAATAGTTAGATTATCATGTGTCCCAGTATAATGAGATAATAATTGCCATCCACCATTGTCTATTAGATATTGTTTTACATATTCTTCTGATATTTTTTTCACTTTATTAAACTCCTTATATTTTCATATAATGTTCAGACCATATCTTGACCGCACATATGCAGTCTGTTCCGCTTCGGCGCACTTGCGCCTATCCTATATAGGATGGTCGTTGAACCTTCCTCCTTGCTCTTAGGAGGCTTGGATGCTGGTTTTCTCGATGTCTTTATCTTTTTTACTATACCTTGGTCATTACTCCTTGCCGCCACACATATTACTATTGTGGTTTAGTAGATAAAGCATTGCAAGACGTTCCAGTCAATTCAAAACATTTTTACCGCAACCCACAAATTAAGCTGCGTCCGGTCATAATTTCTGTACCAGCTGTAACTAATCCGATGATTTCAGAAAATTCATTGCCATAAGTAGCCATACCACTAGATGCAATTTCCATTGCTTGTGATAAATCGTTAGTGCCCACACTAAAATTGTTTGCCACTTCATTATATGCGTCAATTACTTCTGTAGCAAAACTAGCATCTTCGCCAAACGCACGAATCTGAGATGTAATAGATGCGGCCGCATCTTCTGCTGATATTGCTGTATCAGCTACATTCTGATACATTGCCGCAACAGTTGCCAATGATGCCGCATCTTGGTCATTAAATCCAGATTTTCTAAATTGTGCCGCAGCAGACACCATGTCTGACAGTTACAAATTATTCAATAAATCCCCAATCATCATATTGTTTTTGCTCTTCTTCGGACTGTCTCTGTAGCTCTTGATAATATTCTGGACTATGCTTATCGTATTCCTTTGTTAATTTCTCAAGATTTTCATCAAGCGGAACACCAATAAGCCATCTCAATCCAAAACCAAACATCTTGCATACCGCCCAAAAAACAACGCCTAAAATAAGAATAGTCATGTGATATCTCTCCTTTGCTATTTTGTAATACCACTATAGCACATATTGAATAATTTGTCAAGGGGTTTTCAATCCCTTCCTGAATATTTCTTCACCCTATATTATTGGAGGGTCGCCCTGTATATTCGATTGACACACCGCTCATCACGGCTTCGCGCCCAATCTGCCCTTTTATCATACATTATTTATGATAGATTCTTTAGGTTTTTCAACCATGGAATCATCCTTATCGTCTTTCTGCTTTCGCACTAATTGTTCATTACTAATGAATATATCACACTCAGGCATATCTCATCCTCATGTTGTAGTGATAAGGCTCTTGAGGCTTTCAAGGGTTTAGGGGCTGTTCTCTATGCACATTTACCATCTGTACATACCGGCTCAGACCGATTTGGTTTACCGGTTCTTGCGACACTTTGACCTGCCTTTGTTAATTTGTCTACATAAGAATCTAATGACGCACCGGACAAATCAGAGACCTTCTTAACGTTTTATGTTTAATGTAAATGTAATGATAATATATTTCTTATATTCTTATATTCCCAATATGGGATTCTTACCAATTTTATGTTGTGTTGTTTACAATATGTATCTTTTATTCTATCATGTTTCTTAGCAAGTTCAAAATTCACTCTTGCTTGCTCTTTAGAAATACCACCAAATGTGCATGGTTTATAATGTTGTCCGCCATCATATTCTATACAAATGTTATAATCTGTAAGGTAGAAGTCAAATGGAAGTGGTAATTCATCTTTACAATCGTGAAACTTAAATTGTAGCTTATACAATACATTAAGTTCATCAAGAATACGTGCAACCTCTTTTTCTCCTTTAGACGATTTGCAATTTGGGCATCCTTTACCATTCAATATATTATTTGGTCTAGCCTCCCAAACATTCCCACATTTCTTACACCTAAAAGACGTTTTCGTTGCAGTATTATAATATTCTCCAACAACCTCAATAGAATCATCTATTTTAGCAATCCTATTTATTAACTCATTTTGATTCAATGGTGCCCTTTTACCACATTTTGGACAACCGTTTGATACATGTAGCATATTATCTGGTAATACGTCCCAACGATAGCCACAAACAACACATTCATGTTCTATCTTTGTTTTAAGATTTATATATTTCCCAATTACTTTAATTGTTGGCTTTTTTATTGCTAACTCGGCATGAATATTTGTCTTATCATTACATTGAAAGGACGCTACTCCTACATTCGCTTACGCGCTTATATTTTCATATAAGACCAGACTATATCTTCATCCATTTTTTTTGGATGCCCATCACTTCGAGCGCCAATCGCTTGCGCCCTACTCCTACTATTAGGATAGTCGTTGAACTTTACCCTATTCGGGTCTTAGCTGCTGATTGCCCAATCCATCAACTTTTCAAGCATTTACGTTTGAGCATATTTCATCTCTCCGCTTTAGCATGATAGCTCTAAGGGGTTTCCAGCAATTCAATGGGTTATTTTTCAATCATATTGCTATGAAAGCGAGCTTATATTATAAACTCTGTTATTGCAGAATCAAGCTCCCTGACTTGTTCAACCATTGAAGATATAACTTGTATACTTCTTCTGAATACATCATTAGCTACTTGATAAGTTAATGATAAATCGTCTCCAGCATTTTTTAATTCTTTTGCAGAAGCCGACGCATCTTTCATATTTTTAGCGCCACTTTTTGCACCAGAACTATCAACGTCTATTTTGTATTTATGTCCTTTTAACTGATTCTCTAAATCTTTTAGATTAAGTTCAGCGTCTACGAGTATTGAATATTGAGATTGTCTACCCATTCATCACACTCCCTTTTTTGATTTGTGAATAGGCCACAAGGATTCCCTCTGCGCAATCATCTTCATTTTTTTTGCTACTTGGGGCAACCCATGCTAAATTTAGTCCAAATTCTTCATTCGCCATCTCTATGGCTTTTTTCTTCAGAACATCTCTTTGCAATCCAGCTCTTGTGCCGTCAAAGAGATTAAGGTCGCCACGCCATTTGCTTGGCATCAAGAAGCATGGCCTTATCTCGAAGCCAGCGCATAGTGCTAAAATCACGCCTTGTACCGCACCCAATTTCTCTATAGTTGACGCGCCTTTCTTTAGTGGTACTTCCTCAGCATAGAGAATCGTCGGCTCATACTGTCTAAATATTTTTGATAATTCCATAGTAAGCATCATTACTCTATCATGCCAATCATCCCCTTTGGGTTTAATTGTACCATATGCAATGAGCCTCCCGTCATCAAATATAGACCATCCAGTAGATGACGTGCTAGCATCTAATCCACATATCACCATGTTAACTTTCCTCAACGTGAAGAGGCGTGTTGTGCATCTTGACATTCAATCCAGCCATTTGCATACCCTCTTTCATCCATTGTTTAATTTTACGTTTCCCTATACGTTTTACCAATGCTGTCCATGCGTCGCGCTTTTTTGGGAAATTGTCTCCAAATGCACTACCACATTTTATTGCGCCATAAATAATATCAGCTAGATACTGTCTTGCATCTACATTAAAATAGTCCCCAGCAACGCCAATGTGTTGTCCGTAATTTGGCGCATAATAATACGGACTACCCATATTCATAGATTCTGGACTATAGTAAAATTCGCTTGTCGCCGTAGAGCCTCTTCGCAAATTATGACTTCCGCTCGTATAATTCCAAGCCTCTTTAAATTCCCCACTTCGATTGTATGCTGTTGGATGATAAGCCTCATATACTACTACACGAACAACTTCTCTATTTTCGTTCCATATTTTTTGAACAACGTAATCCGTCGCTTTTTGTAACGGTGCGGCTAACATCTGATATAATTCCGCTTCACTTTTTGCCGTCGGCATTTCCAGACACCTCTAGTAATTCATTCATCTTCTTGCTAAATTCTGGAATCTCGTTGGAAATTTTAATTAAAATTCTAATCGGATTTTCTTCATATGCAATCGCAGTATCAACGTCTTTATAATTTACAATGGAAGATTTTACTTTATCAATAAAACCTGTCTTTAACCAATAATCGTGCCCCTTTTCGGAAATCTCCTCGTCAGTAATATCCGTAGCATAATGCATCAAAAGCATATCAATATTTTGTTGCTTTTCTGCCCAATTCTCGGCGTTCTTTGTGCTATTTGCAATTGCCTGCACCTGTGCATACGTTAAATAATTTTCAATTTTAATGTTGTCATACATATTATTTTCCTCCCAATTTCCCAATTAGCTTATATTCGCCATTGCTCTTTTTTAACTTTACATATTTTGGTGTTTCTTTAAAAATATTTTTCAATACAATCGTTTTGTCTTGTACTTCTATATACAAGTCTCCGTGTCTTTCAAAGCACACCTCATAATATCCTTTTGGAATAACGTATTTTCTTTTTACGTTGCAATTATCGCCATCTTTTAAATATTTATAAATATTTAATTTAGAACACCAGTAAGTAAACGGGCATTTTTCTTTTTGTATTTTGCAATTTCCATCATTTAGATACTCACACATTGTTATCACCTTAAAAATTAAAAAAATAAGGGAGCTAAAAATAGCTCCCTTGTTTTAATATAATTAACTGTCAGAAACAGTTACCTTAACATACGCCGGTTCGACATTCGCCGGAGCACTCTTTAGAGTTACAGAAACAACGGCGACACCAGCCTGATTGCCAGATGTAATCTTGCCGGTTGCATCAACAGTTGTATCAATTGCCGTAGAAGCTGGCGTAGTTTCAACTGCAAAAGTAAAATTATTGTTAGAATAAATCTTAGATGCAGTATTACCACCAAATACAGCACGTACTCTTAGCGTTTCAGAATCGGTCTTGCTAATTTCAACGTCGCCATTATCAACAGCGATTGCTACAACATCGTCCTGCCACTTTGTACCAAAAATCTCCTGAGTCATAGTACCGTAGATAGGCGCTTCTTCACAAGATGCACTATTGTCGTAAGCAAGCGCGGAGCCGCTTAGAGAAACAGTAGCAGTAGAAGTTGCAGACCATGCGATATTCTGACCACCATTTAGCTGATACTGAGGAATATCGGTAATTAAGCGACCATACTTAGCAGAAGATGCGGCAACATTAGTCGCATCACCAGAGTATAGATCGTTAATTAGAACTAGATGCAATACCTTTGGAACATACTGCGCCTTAATGGTAATACTCTTTGCGTTTTCATTGATATAGAAATACTTGACACAATACTTGTCCCCGTCCTTAGAACCAGGAATGGTCATCTTGTTACCGGAAATTGTTGCAACCGTCCAATCTTCATTGGTGCCAGTCTTTTTATACCAACCAATCATAGCGCCATCAAATGCAACGGCTGTGTTCGTAAGTGTTAGGCTACCTGCGGTCGTAATGGATTCACCAGAATTACCACTTTCATAAAGAGATAGACCTCCACGATCAACATTGACACCTAGAGACGCTGCAACATATTCTAGGTTGAACATTGCGTCCGTAATTTCGATTGTTAGATTAGAATCATGGAAATATTTCTGTTGTATTTTATATAGAACGCTACTTCTATATAGCGGACATTTGCCGCCTCATGATTTCTCATGAGCATAGACTATATCATTCATCCATATAGGACGCTCCCCACTTCGAGCGCCAATCACTTGCGCCCTAATGCTATTTCAAGCATAGTCGTTGAACCTTGTAGCCGTAGCTACCTTGGCTGCTGATTGTCCAATCTTTATGATTTTTACACTTTGGTACATAAAGCTCTAAGGAGTTCCCAGCAATTCGAGGAGATACATTGCAACATTGCTGTTACAACGGGCTATTTATCATTTCCATTATGATATTTAACCGTAGAGTAGATTGCCTGTATAATAATTAAGTCATATCAATTCGTATGTATTTTATATCTGTATTCAACAGAACATCTATATTTGATTTAATTTGTTCTCTTGTTGGCAACTTGCCAGAGCTAAAGAACCGCAAAACTTTATACCCACACCCTTGCACGTACTTGTCACGTTTTGCATCCTTTTCTTCTTTTCCTGCATGCCAATAAGCACCATCAAATTCAACATCTATTTTGACGCCATTTACTTCAATAAAACAGTCTAAAGAATACCAAGACAGAGGATAATTTAAGTCGCAATGTCCGTACATTTCTTCTAGTATATCGTGCAAAGCTACTTGCGGTTTAGAAGTTGGGCACGTGCCATTTTGATAGAAACTATCGCATTTCTTCTTTTTGACGTTAGCATCACAAGACACATTATCTACTCCATATCGCTCTCGACAACTATTTATTACAGTTTGTCTAAAGCCTCCATCTTGAGAAATATACTCAACACCATACTTTTCAAGACATGTGTCTTTTTGCTTTTGTTTGAAGTCATCTCGTTGCAAACACCAATCTACGCCATATAACGCCCTGTTGGTTCTAATTGCTTTCTTGCGATTGCATTTTCTACAACAATCCCCATATTCTTTATCATGTTCTTTTATATAATCTCTAAAATCTCGAGCGAATATTTCTCCGCACCCATCACATCTCACCATTACTTTTTCATGTGATTCTGGGCTTAAATCTTCCGCTTTAATTATGACCTCATTACCAAAGGAAGTAAATTGATATCCCCTTGATTCAAAATGAGACTTATTTTTGTAATGCCATCTCATTTTAATCAATTGATTTTCTACCAACATAATCCTCATTCATTTCTTTTTTTTTATATTGATATGATTTAATTATTTTTGTATTCATATAAGTTCGCAACACCTATATCGTCTTGCTGTTACCAGTAGACCGCTCATGCTTTCACATGAGAGTAGATTATATCTTCACCCTATTTAATAGGGGCTCGATTTTTCTTCCGCCATTAACTTGCGGCTTTACTTCTCCCCCAGAGAATAATCGTTGAAGGTTTTCCATGTATATTATACCACACCATATTTGATATGTCAATATATTTAGGACTTTCCCTGCTAAACACCCATTGTACTCTACAGACTATTTAGGATTTAACCATGTAGCCATCCCACAACTTTTTTCTACTTTCGCAACCATTCAGCTTGTCGTTTCCAACTACTGTTTAGGTGTGTGGGCTTTAGGGATTAAAAGCAATTAACCAAGGGTCTAAGCAGATTACTCTACTTAGAGGGCAAATCTACCCGGGCCGCCTCTGACCTCTTCAGCGGTGATTTCACTATTAAACGTTGTGTCGGATAAGGTTTTGCCAACACCAATTAGAGTCTGTCCATAGAAAAACAATGCTCTTGCTGGACCAGCAGTATATTTATATGCTTCGCTCATAAAACTTCCTCCATTTTGTTAAATTTTTGTTCATATGAATTTACATTTGCAACTTTTGCATTATTTTCTAAATCTTGAAAATTCACACCTAAATTGTCAGCAAATTTTTCTCCAGAAATAATGTAATCGTCCATTTTGTCTTTTTTCTTTTTATATATCCAATGCTCTATTTTTTCTCCAGAGAATAATGCAATTGATCTTGACGTTGAAAATTCGATGTCTGCACATACTTCATTCCATAACATAGTATGTGCTCTATATGTCATTTTTTGTTGTTCAGACTTTCTAATACCACAATGAGACGTAATAATAGCCATTTTTCTTTCAATGTCTGGAAAATCTATATCTTTACTTCTCAATTCGTTAGTTTCATCAATGGCTTTTTTTAAATCTGGGTCTATGTACGAATCGTCAAAAGACAATATATTTTGATATAATATCAACCTACGTATATCTTCAAATTCTTTCTCTGTTATACTAATATCGGCTTCTTCGTCAAAAATAACATATTTATTATTTACATCAATTCCTATTTTTGGGTCGTACATATGCAATGACAATTTGAGTATTGTTGCAAAGTTGTCAATATTTTTTCTTTCTCTGACTAAAACAGCGCATATAAATTTTAAATATGACATCTGAATAATATCAACAGATGGTAAACTATTTTTATCTATAGATATTACCTTAGATGCCTCTAAAAAATCCTCAGAATCCTCTAGGCTTATTGGATATAATGTAAATTCCTTGTCTCCTTTTTTATATATACATGGCTTATCGAAGATAAAATATTTATGCTTATAATATTCAATGTCTAGCATCCAGAATCAACACCACCATCGCCTACTTCAACAACCATATATAGTTGCACGCCTGTAAATGTTTTATTGTTGCCAATGGTTGATTTAGCGGCACTGTATCGGCTCATATCATCTAAGAACATAAGCTTTCCTACACCACCTACTTCTGCGCCATTAAGCAAATATAGTATACAATGGATAAATAAATCGCCGCGATTAACAGGAATGCCATTATATTCAACTAGGCTCATTTGACCGCCATATAGGCAATCGAACGCATAGACTACTGTGCTAGTGTATAGCTCAGAAGCATGGATATAATATTGATATATCTTAACAATCTGCTTAGATTCAGCCATAGCGTCCTCAATCAGATTGGTTAAGAATACGCTATATGTATCCTGCTTTCCTTGTGCCCACACCATCTTCATCTTTTGTTGGAATGTAAGTGACTCATGGCTCAACGCCTTGTAGTCTTTATATGCCAGCATCTTCCAAAAGACCTCAGCAATAGGATCGGTAGATTTTGCTAGATACACCATAATATTATATCCAATGCTTGGTAATCTTGATAAAGAATTATACATAATCTAACCGCCCTCCTTTAGCCCATTGGAAATGGCGCGTTTTCGTCCATTGGATAATCAACAGAGCTATTATCTGCAAGTTGATTCTCAATGTCATCACCAACATGAGACTCATCAAGATATAGTTCAAGCGTGAGCAATGTTGGCTTGCTAATACCATAAGCGTTAATTGCGTTCTGATAGGATAACAGCTTAAATGGTCTGCCACCTAGAATATAACGTGTGTTATATTTGAATAGCCTATATACGTCCTCATTGCCCTGAACCATAACAACGGCATGGTTATTTGGTGTAATGATGGGTGTACTTACCTGTGCTGATGGTGATTGCATATCATATTCAACAACGCATGGTGCACTAAAGATTACGTCATTGACCTCATCTTTAATCCGCATAACATTGTTGCAACGGCGCACACCAACACCACGGGGCAAGCCATCAAATTTGCCAGAATCATGGGCAATCCACACATTGCTATCAAATTTGTAATATAAACCCCTGACAACAAAATGGTCAATATCTCTAAATATTAGCTGTAAAAAATCAATCGTATCCTTTTGTCCAGTTGATGTAGTTGTCACAGTAGGCGCAACCCATGCTTGAACACAACTATATTCATTAGACCCTATTCCATTTTGTTCTAGCAATTCGCCGCCATTCTCAGGTGTTTTAGCAGACGTGTTATACCATTGCGCGTCTATGAAAGATTGCGTCAAATCGCGGTAATAATCATTGGGGTTTGGTTGATATTGAAACATCTCATATGCCATATCAATCACCCATCCTTTCAATCCTGTTCGTCATGCGCAATACACATGAACGAATGATAGGATGAGTAAGCTCAAGCCCCATTTTGCTCAATCCTGCTAATGTATCAGCGATTTCACCATCAACCGCCCTAAATCGCACAGATAGCCGCTCACAATATGCTGTATAGTCGGCTTCTTCAATTGTCGGTTCAAAACTGGTCAAATCTTCAAACAGCAACAGGACTTTATATAAAGCATGAATTTTATCTTGCTTATCTGTTCTACTCATATATCCACCCCTCTTTAATAATTATAGGAGGATAGATATAAGAGCTGGTATTTGTCGTGAATGAGTCTATCTACATCTTCTTCTAGCTTATCAATGACGTTCTGTTTTTCCTTGAAATTCTGTGAGGATACGCCATCCATCTGGAAAGATGATGGAACTTTAAGTTTTTGCGCAATCTGTGTTGCTACGTCCGTCTCGCCGCGCCACCAGTTAATAACCCAATATTCGGCAAGAATCTGAATCTCTAAATCTGTTAAATCTGCGTCAAATTGTCTAAGCTCTGAATTGTATGTTAGCGGTTGTTCACATTCTATAAACTTTGCTGCTGAACTAATGACCCAACCATCAATCTTGTCGTGAAACAGCTCAATGTTTGCGTCATATAGCTTACGCAGTTTATAGTCATCAATTACATTTAATGCTCTTTGTCCAATAACATCAAATGATGTTGCCATAATTTATCACTCCTTGTCATCAAGGGGTTCAATATCAATTAGATTTTTACCACTAAGTTCACCAATCTTAACAAGCACGTTCGCGTCAACTGGTAGTCCATCAAGCACCATATTAGAAATAGTATCAACAATGATTTGCTTCTGTTGGTCTGTTGCGCCCTTATATACCTCACAAATATCGACCGCATTCTGCTTTAATAGCTCCTTGAGCTTTGTCGCGCTAAGAATATGACGATAAATTTCGTCTAGGTCGCACTTATGAACAAATTCTGGGTCATCAATATACACCATGCCGCTAGATACGGTTTCAGGCATATTATTTACAACAGAAAACGCCTCAGATTCTGGAATCATCTTATACTTATACTGTCCTTCAATTCTGTGCATACGAGTGCCGCGCAGATTGATGTTGCCCGGGCACATATTGATGAACTTAATATTTCTAAGCGCCTTAGACTTATCTTCAACAGATGTTGCATCCGTCTTAACCTGAGACTGTGCCTGCATAAGCACCTGCATCTGCGCCATCATTTCTTCCATGCGCTTCTGCTGTTCTGCAAGCTGCGCCTTTAGCTGTTCCTTTTCCTTATCAACAACAGGCGTTTCAATCGACTTTGTTGTCTTGGTGGCTGTAGTGGATTTAGTGTTTGTAGTATTTGCCATTCCTTTTATTTTCCTTTCTTATTTCCGTTATAAATAGAGAAGGATGAGAGTTATTTGCTCTCATCCTCAATTACTTTATACCAATATCTTTTCTTATTTGAATATCGTAACCCCATATCTTTAAACTTTTGAGGCATCTTTCTTCTACCAGTCAACCAATGAGACACAGTGTTATTTGGAAGTCCTAAATATCTATCACAACTTATCATCGACGGAAATTCAATATCTCCAACCATAACACCTCTATCCTCTTTGATTGACTCGTCTAGTATATACTCACATTTAACGCCATAATATGATAAACCCCTATTTTTATATTCTTCTGGCATAGAATTTTCTCCGCGTAACCAAGCTCTAAGCTGTGTCAAATTTTCATCGGGATGCGATCTCATACATTCTGCCATAGAAGCATAAATAACACCATCAAGTACAACTGCTTTGTTTTTATAACAGTTCTCTCGCATCTTCGTTATGATAGCATCATTATACGTCCTTCCAGTAAAAATCTGAGACAATTTTTCTTTATGTTCATCAGACAAATGTTTGCCTTTATTCCAAGGAACACGTCCAACTCTAGCTTCACTTAAATGTTGCCGCCATTCTTCGGTGATTACTCTATTTTTAGCCTTATCACTCATTTTGCGTCTGGATTCGTCAGACAACTCTTGTCCGTATTCTCCTCCGCTAGTTGAGTTATATCCAAAATTAGGGTTGTTTGTATTATATTTGGCAATAAGCTCTTTCTCGATGGAACTCGCTTCATCAAGACTTAATCCTTTATATATAACATCATGCTCAAATTTATCCCAACCATACTTTTGTATAGCGTTCCAAAAATGTTCATTACTTCTATATCCAGAACCATTACCCTTCCATCTTCTGGTTGGCTCTTTAGATGTTATGCCAATATACTTTTTACCATTTATTGTATTAGTGTGCATATATACACTAAAAGCATTATCTTTTGCATTATTTTTCATTAAAATTATTCTCCGTCAAAGATATTTTACTATAACTATTAGAGAATAATCTAATTGTAACGGCAATTAGAAAGGTGTCCAAACCCTGTCCTCTCTTATATATTATATCATAAGATTACGATTTTGTCAATAAGAAATTACTCAGTAATACTGTACAATCCAGCAAATGAAGATCCTACGAATTCAAAACCGTAATTCTTGCGCATTGTAAAATTCTGTGTAAGATCAGCATTCTCATAGAACTGATTGCTGTTGGTTAGGGTGGTGGACATAGCACCAACAACTAGCTTAGAGCCAACAGGAGAAACAACATATAGCTTATTGTCATCAAGAGCTAGACCGTAGTTAGAACCAGTAGGCATCTGGGGTAGCTCATAGAGGGCAAAGCCATAGAAGTCACGGAGAACATGGACAGAGCCGCCATTAGCATCATAATTGCCACGATAACCCATAGTGCTATCAGGTAGGACGTTAGCTAGAGCAGAAGCAGTACCCATGATGATTGGCTTAATGCCATTGTTGTAAGCCTGAACGCGCTGTGCTAGAGCAATAAGCTTCTTAGCATCAAATGCGGCATTCTCTAGGAACTGAGAAGGATAGGAAGCACCAGCTAGACCAGCATTAAGAGCGGCAACAGCCATCTTCTGCATATCAATCTCAATGGAAAGAACGATGGCGCGGACGAAATCAGCAATGTCTTCCTTACCAACCATTACGCGATACATATCAACATAAGTGGTAATGACACGCTCCTGCATGGAAATGACAACATCGCCAGCATACTTCTTCTGACGGAAAGTAGTACGCTCACCAGTGCCACCAGCAGAGACGGTGTAAAGGGTACGAGGCATAACCTTGACCTTAACAATATCGCCAATGCCAGCCATACGGAAATCAACGAATGGAGCAAGGGATTCGGTAACGTATGCAGGAAGAACAGCATTGACTAGGGCGTTGATGACTGCGAAATTAGCCCACCGCACCATAGGATTAGCTGCCCAAGCATCAGCATTCTCAGCATTACGAGTGCAGTTAGAAAGACGCTCAACCTCTGCAAAATATGCAGCATTGACAACATCATGCTTTTCAGCAAGAGGCTTGGTAACATCATAAGCACCTAGCTTACGTCCCTGTTCAGCCTCAGACTTATGGAAATGATAGTCCATGAACTGCTCATAGAACTTAGTGTTGCCATTGGAGAAAGCAACAATTTCTTTGCTTAGATTCATAATATATATCTCCTTTGCTTATTTATTAAATTTAATTAGTTGCGGGCGCACTTGAGAATCCAAGTAGGAACAGCTTCTATACCAATATCAACGGTATGCTCAGCTTCGATGGTAAAATAAGTACCAGAATCAGGAGCAGAGCCGGTTGTGGCAACTAAACGTCCATTGGTATCAACAGAAACAACAGTAGCACTAGCAACAGTCTTGGGGTCTCTACCGGTAACAAATGCAGAAGCAGGAACTTCAAGGAAAGTGCGACCAGCAGTTAGACCCTTAATGGAGAATGCACTGCCCTTGGGGTTATAGAAATAACGGGGGTCGCTCATTTCCTGCTGCTCAACAGTAGTACCAACAGCTGGCTTTTCGACGAGCCATAGATCAGTTGCATTAGCATTAGGTAGTGTACAAGCAAATTCATAGCCACCGTCAGTCTTTAGACCTAGAGCGCCACGAGTGACAAACTGACCATTGTCTAGGTCATTATCCTTGCAAATGCCAGCACAGTTGATGGCATCATTCTGCCAATCGTCAAGAGTGCGAATTACAAAAGAGTGATTATTCATAATATATTTGTCTCCTTTTTAATCAATTTTATTTTTAGTCCCATAGACCTTTATGCTCCTTCTTTTCAACAGGAGCAGCGAAAGTAAATACATCAGATTTTTCTTTCTTTGGGGTTTTTTTTACAGCAGAGAAGCAATATGCCTTGACCTTATTTGCCCAAGCATCAACGCCAGCAAATTCACAAGCCATGCCTTCTTCGCGCATCTGCTTATAGCAATCGTCAGACATATATTCCTTGCATTCAGCCATAATAGCCTCAACAGAAATAGCCTTTTCCTTGTCCTCTACATCTTTCTTAAACTGACGTAGCGTCTCAAGCTCAGAATTTTGACCCATGATGATATTGTCTCTATCTTCAATATCTTTTTCAAGTTGCGCAATACGAGCTTTCATGTCCTCAGCGGACATTTCTTCCTCATGCCCATCATCGTCATCATCATGGTCATCGCATTCGTCACAATTTGGTTCCTCAGCCTTAACCTCAATCTCTGGTTCAGCCATTTCTTCTTTCTTTTCCTCAAGAGCGGATTCAGCCTCGACCTCAGTAGCGGCTAGTTCTTTAGTTTCTTCCATTTTAGCCTCCTCCTTTCTTTCAGAATCGTCATCAAGGTCTAACTTTTTATAGATAGCCTTAATTTTATTTACAACCTCAGTCTCATCGTTCTGCTTTGCATATGCTAGTGCCGAACTCAGAGCATTTCGGTTATACACAAATTTATCACCATCAAGTTCCATGACAGGATATTTTAGATGTTCAGATGGCGCATCTTTCCAACCATCTTCTACAAGTAGATATACAGATTTGACAAGTGTATCACGATTCTTAGCGTCCATGATTTTATCCCTCATAGCCGCCTTATCATAATCGCCCCAATCAGCCGTAGACATAGCTTCTTTGGACTTGTCAATCTTATACGTTTTCTTTTCAGCCATTGATTGTTTCCTTTCTTCGACAAATTGCTTTAGATTAGATAGAGAATCAGACTTAGCAAAATAAGCGTCTGCGTCCTCAGTAGAGAATCGCACCATCTTGATATCTGCATCAGGACAGCTGCCGTTAATAGCTTTTCCAAGTACAGTTAGCCCAAAAATATCTAGTGCCACAACTTTACCCTCATCCTCATCTTTATCTGTTGTTACTGTCATTTCAACAGAGCTATTGCGAAGATTATCAAACTCAAAGATATTGTTTAATTCCTTACTATAATGCTTGCTAACAACCGCATATGCGTATGCCTTAGTAACTCCATCTTCCTCAACAAACTCAATTTCTTGTTCGCGCGGAAAATAACCGTACTGAATCTCTGACGGTAAATGCGTAGTTGCATCACCATTCTGAATTTTCGCCACAAGCATATTGCCAAGAATAGATTGAGCGTCGCGCCGCAATACATCATCGCCAATATCTAAATTGTGCGCATTTGGCTTAGTGCTTAGAAAGCAGCACTTAAACACAGTAAATTTATGCTCTGGGTAATTATCACACCATTCAGGATATTCAACAGCATCTTCAAGCTGAAATTTTACATCTTTCTGCAATCATCTTCCTCCTTTCTTATAAAATTTTTTACAAGAAAGATTACTTTTTCCCTCTTAGTACCATAGCGGCAACTTCTTCACGCTTTGCATACCCGCCAGGACGGGTACCATCAGTGATGCCAGCCGCGACAGCTTGGGCAACCTCATCTTTTGCCCAGGCGCTTGCCTCGGTTCCCTTGCCCTCCAGCGCCGCCTGGATACGTGCATCAATCAGCGCAACCACTTCTGCTTTCGTCATGTCAATTTCCTCCTTTGGTTTCATTGCATTTGCTACATCTCGACGGAATCCTGCCATGGTATACGGCAGGCTTAGCCCGCGCCAGAGGTGCTCCGGGTCGACGTGACCACTGGCAATACCACGTTTTCCACCTTCATTATGGCTCAGAATCACGCCATCCTGCAGCGGGTTTTTCCCGTGGAAACTACACAGCCGTGCAAAGAGCTGCACAGCGTTCTGGTACGTCTTGCGGCAATACGCCTGGGCCGCAGCATGGTCCCGCACGATAAAGCTTGCGCCGACCGTATAATGAATCTGTGCCGGTTCGCACATCTCAAAACCGATATACCCATTGTTCCCAGCAGGCTTCCCCGCGTGGGGCATACGCTTGACCCGGCCCGGTGTCTCCAAACATGGGGCCGTTAAATAAACCGCATCAGCTCCAATAAATCCGTTGATCCCCGCACGGCCATAATTAGCATTATCCCACTGTCTAATAAAAACCAATGGATTTGGTTGAGCACACCCTACAGAGTGAAGAAAGAATCCTTTGAATTCATTTCCGGTAATCCATCTGCCATCATTAAAAAACGGATTATGTGTAATATATTTAGTTACGATTTGCATTTTCATCAACCTCTGGTAATCCCGCAACGGATGTAATTAAACTAACAACGCCAGCTAGTGCAGCTGTGCCAGCAACGGTAATCCAATCTACGTCTACAATTGTAATTGCCGCAGGAATTAAAGCTAGTGCAGACTGACACATTGTTTTTACCGCTCTAACCAACGCGGCTTTTAGCCATGTTTTCCAATCTCTGTTTTTCATTTTTTTGCTCACCGTCTTTCTATGTTGTGATTATCTAACCATTTTAATAATTTTTTATTCTTTTTATAATAATAAGCATCCTCATCTAAATATTTAGCTGAGAATCCAGCTTGGTCTAATTCCCAAGCAAGCGCATCATCAGCAATAAAATAATCTTCAGGATTCTTTGGGATTCCAAGAATAATCATTGATAATCCTCCAAACCAACAATTCCCCAACTATCAATATGACGATCATATTCATCATATTTTGTTGGCATTTGCTTAGCTTTATCATCCAATAGAATAATCTGCGCCACAACCTTATTCATATCCTGCATGAGTTCTTGTAGCATAGCATTGGCGTTAAAATCTTTTTCCTCTTTAGCAATATAATACGTCTGCTTGATAACATCATAAACATCTAATGTTTCTCTAAGCATAGTACCCATCATATCCTCAAGGTCGCGATATTCACGTTTATCGCCGCGCGTCTCAGGATAGTATGTAGTAATGTTCCACTGATGCTTAAAGTCGCTTACAGTATCGGCCATAAGAGGCCAAAGATGCGCCAGCTTGTGATGGATAATATTTGCAGCATTTGGCATAGCAAATTTTACTTCCATCCACGATACGCACCTATCGAACGTGCGGTTCAAAGAAAAATACTGCCCAACTAGAATGTCTAGGGCTTCACTTGTTCTTTCTGATAACATCATAATATCATTCCTCTAATGTTTCTCGGCTTGCTTCCCCTGAATCTGTGAGTGTTGTTTCATCCTGTCTGGGTCTGCCACCTTCATTATCTGAACCGCCCTTAGTTGTATTTGTGTTCTTTAACAACTGTGTATATTTATCAATCCAACCCGTATATTTGCTCTCAGCCATCATTGCTTCAAATAATTGCGGTTGATATCCAGATACAGACGCCCATGTTTGCATAGGTAAAACAATGCCAGAATCGGCCATTTTCTTCACCTTATCAAATCGAGCCTCACGCTCAAATGGATAATTAGACCCATCAAAGATAAACTTCCACTTGTATTTCTTTGTTAACTGATTGACATAAAATTCTAGGAAATTACTAAATTGTGGATATAGCGGCTTCATAGTCTGATACATATCATTAAGCCCAGCCTCAATCTCCGCGTTAGATTGTTTGTCTGAGCTATAAATGACACGGCTCACACCAGACCCAACACCAGCAGATGTAGCCAACTGTGTTGAATACATATCTGTATTCTTGTCCTCAAATTGGTAGAACTTAATATTTTCAAGCGGCATAGCTGCCAACTTAGACAACGAACCAAGTCCAGCCTTTGCCTTTTGCATAAATCCGCCTAACGTCTTTGGATCGATAGCAAATTGGTTCGCCTTGGTACCAGATTTAGCCGTATCAAATAGACGAATTTCACCAGCTAGAATAGCATATGCCGACGCAATGTCCTTATTATATTGTAACTGAGCAATATCATCATTGGCAATGGCGTTCTTTAGGAACGGGGCTAAAAATGGCGTATTGTTAAATGTACTAGGATTCCACTTAAACGCCCATGCCCCATCACTAGGAGATGTTTGCGTCCACATAGCATATGCGCCATTTCGTCTATTTAGTGGGTTTGTAGGGCGATAATTTTTAAATGCTTCTTCCTCAGAGCCAAATACACGCTGATAATATTTCTTAAATGCTGGGTCAAATCCATTGATGTCTACACCAGCTTGCAGGAAATAGCTCATGTCAAAATCAAACAACATGCCTTTTTCCCAATATCCGGTAAGCAAACATCTATCTTGTGGCAAAATCTGTAGGGCGAATTTCATTCCTTTATTGCCCCATTTCGTCTTTCTGAACCAAGTAAAATATGTTTCGTGCGTCACAATTTGCGCCACAACTTTACTAAATTCAGCCTTATAGTCAAATTTGTTTAAGAAATCATATACGCGCCGCTTATCCTCTTGGTATGCGCTTGATTCATAATCACTCTGAGTAAAAGCATTGATACAAACAGGCTGTAGATCAAATGATAGAGCATTGCAATATGCTTGTAGAGTTCTGGCAAATATCATATCCCAGAATTTCATATATTCCATATAGCCCTGAATTTGCTCTGAATTTTCTTTGTATTCAGCAAGCGCCTTGCGAATTTTATCAGAACTGGGTGTTTCTGGATTGTTGTTCAAACTCTGCAATAGCTGATTGCTTAGCATTGGCGACCAGAAGCCAAACTGGTCATAAGCATATAATGCTTGTGCAAATTCTGTTACGGCTTGAGCCTGTTCAAATGTTACTAACGGTTCTGCCAAATTTCGCCCTCCTTTCTTTGTTTTGTATTTTTGAGTGTTTTTATTTTATAGTTTTGATTAAGCCTAAGTTGGAACTTGGAGTCCACACAACCCTAATAGTACCTCCACGGCAACACACCAACATAGCAACCGCTTCATAGGCAAGTCATATCACCAAACTAATTGCACATCATCTAAGTCATATTCTTCAACATGACTCTGTCTATTCCATTCATTTTCTATATAATCACATATTAGAATACCCATAGCCAATGTAACAATACGGTCACGATGCCCCGTTCTTGGTGCCTCTAGTTTGATGTTTTCACCTTTGAATATAGTAGTTAAATTAACGGCTTCCGATATGAGTAAATCAGTATTGCCATGAGGTGCAAGTATGTCTGCTATCTGTTCGCCGGTGTATTTGTAATATTCGCCAGTTTCAACAATAGCATCTTGCTTATCGCTCATCCCTATCAAGAATTTTATACGATTATTCTCAAGTGACATTTTAGTTGCTTTCCAATAAGACGTGTTGAGTGTTTCACTACCAACAATAGGTATAATACAAGGATAAGCATTTGGGTCTACTGCATTGGCTCTATAGTAATCTAGCTTATCAGGTCGAGCCACATGATATTCCTTTTTATCAGCCATAGTCAAGCCATGATTATTGATGAACGCCGAATAGCGTTCATTAGTATACGGTTTAGATAAGGCTATCATGACCGCTTCACCACCACTTCTAGCCAATTGTGTTATAACATGAAATTACTGTTCTTGAAATCTTATAAAATGAAATCCTTTGCAAGTATTATTCGGCTTATCTAAAGCTGCGTGAATATTTGATTTTTTGCCTCCAACAGCATCAGCAGCCTCTTGACAACTAAGATACACTACGCCGGTTTCAACGCACTGTACTTTTAATCCATTTACTTCTCTAAAGTGTAACTTCATTTCGTCATCCCAATGTTTTCCATATTTAGGATTTGATTCACCAAAAAATTGTTTACCATAAAAATAATTGTTTTCTCCAGACATTCTTTTGGATTGTGTTTCACGATATTTTTCATCTTTCCACATTTCTTTTGAATGCTCACTTATGCACTTTTTTGTTTCATCAGTATGCTTTTTACCATACATACCATTCTTTTCACCGCACAAATGAACTGCATTCTTTCTGACTGCCTCACTAATCTTCTTTCTAGTTTCAGCATCATGAAAACACCCTCTTGTCGTAGAAGCATATTTAGAAATATTATATCCCATATCTGATTCGTATGATTTATAATAATCCATCCAATATTGCTCTCTTTCGTCAAGACTATCCACATTACACTTTTCAAGTATAATGATGTCAAAATTATCTATCCCGTATTTATTTATAGCGTTTTGCAACTTTGGAGTAGCGCCCTTATTTTTATAGTTTGTCATTCTTTGATAAAAATGTGTTGCTTGCCCAACATAATGCTTGCCATTTTCTAGATTTGTCCAAAGATAAATACAGGAAAACATCTTTTCTTTTCTATTTCCGTCTAAGATTTCATATAATTTCATACCTTATTACCTCCCTGATACAAAAGTAATATATAATATCAAGAGTAATCAATATGGTATCAGTATATTGAAAGGTAGCTACTCCCTGTCCTCTATGATATTTATTATTTTAGGTCGGTTCGCCACGCCGGTAATCTTACAGTTTCCTGTAACGTTCAGACCATATCTTCACCCTATTACACATAGGGGTACACCACTTCGATTGCCAGTAGCTTGCAATCTACTCCCTGTCGGGATGGTCGTTGAGCCTTCTCCTATTCGGAGCTTGGTTGCTGATTGCCCAATATTCATTATTTTCAAACATTCACACTTAGGCTTATTTCATCCTTATGTTGTAGTTAATGAATCTCTAAGGGTTTTCCAGCAATTCAATGTAATACTAAATTTACATTACTGTAAATTCCGAACTCTAGTAATAAATCCGGCACTAAATAGTCTGCTTTATATAACCAAAACAATTCTTTTAACCTATCAGCACAACCATCCGCGTCATCTGCTGTTGGTAGCAATTCAATATATTCTACATATTTATCAAAATGGTCTTTTTTCCATTTAGCCCTAATACATATAGCAATACTATTATCTGATTCATTTGCTTTCTTACCAGTTGTTGTCCATGCAAAGTCAGACACGATGAGACGTACTTCATCCTCTTTCTTTTCGTCCTCATCTGATTCACTAGACACCAATAAATCCATTGGCTTTTGTGGACAAAACGCATCTGTAATAACCTGATTCTCTTTGAACGATTCAAGGCTAAAGAAAGAATCTTCGGATTCACCTACGGCTTCGTTTAGATATTCTGTCCTAAATGATATATCGTCGTTCTGTCTTTTAGCTCTACGATAATCGCCCCATGTTTTTAAGCCATTTTCTATATTATCAAAGAAGTCTGTTGCAAATATACCATATCTAGTACGCTTATCAACATAATATCCTGTTACACAGTCACACCACAATCTATACCACCACTGGAACTTAAACTTAGACGATGTTAGATATATACTCTTAGATTCTTCTATCCATCTCTTATTCCCAGAATATGCAGGATTGCTTAAATAATTGGGTTGCCTAGGAAACAGCATGCCATCAAAAATTTGGTCTATTGCCGTTTTCTTCATAATAGCAACTTCGTCGTAAATGGTAAAGTTGGAGCGTGAACCTCTCGCGGATTCAACTGGTGCAAGAACGGTGATGGATGAATTATTAAGCGTACATTCTACATAATATCCATCATTCGGCTTTGTTATCTTTATCCAGTCTTTTTCGTAATAAAGCAAAAGTAGTTTAGATAACTTTTTTATCAATTCTTTCTCTAACTTCTCTTTGACCATTTTATTAGCTTGGTCAACCGTAGAGGATGTAATAATTATCTGACAGTTTGGATACAATAGTAATTTACAGACCGCCGCAAGCATTGTAATAAACGATTTTGCACCACCACGCCCTGCTCTCCAAAAATACACATCTGACACACCAATTTCATGCAATGCTTGGCGTTGATATGGTTTTAATGGAATCCCTAGATAAAATTCAGCAAATATGTCCCAATTCCGTCTAAACAGAGTTGTCCACTCTATGATGTTGTTTTCTAAATCGCTATCTATTTTTTTGGATATGCCAGATACAGCTCGAAGTTTATCAGCCTTAAATGATTCTCTAAGACCGCCCATCCTAGAACGCATTATGCTTCCTCCTTCGGGATTGCTGGGTAATCTCTAGTGCCAGCAACAGCATTGCGCAAACTACGCATCTTTTCGCCCTTGTCCTTTTCATATCCAACCATATCTACGAATCTTGTTAAATCTTCACATTCAGACGGCTTGGTATATTCCACCCAAGCTATACGCTTCTCAAACGCCCGTTCAGCATCCGACTTCTGATTGCTCTTAAAATCATCAAGTTTAAGTAATGACATAAGCGTTTTAATCTGTGACTGTGTGTCCTTATTAACACCATTTTTATACTGCTCAAGCTCTAATTTACACAAGTCACGATAACGCATTTCCATAGCGGTGTCCATTTCAAATATATCTGCCGTATAGCTATCAAACATATCATCTAGCCACTGACAATCTTCATCCTCATAGTCGCCGCCCCATTGTTTGCGCCATCTCGCTTTAAGCGCCACCTCATCAGTTTCACCCTTAGCAACATCGCCCAAATCCTTGAAATTAGACAACTCCATATCGCTATCCCATACGCCCGTTAGCTTATCAGGCGATGTTGATAAATATGTGTGATACAACATAAACAAACTAGGCTTTTTGCCCTTAGCCGCCTTTTCTAGTGTATCAAGACAAGCAGTATATTCAGCCCGGCGCAGAGGGATACCCGTCTGCATACAAGTTGACCATAGTGCCGCGCCTTGGTCTTTAGTAATTTCAAGAGCTTGCTTATATAGCTCAGTCACACATGATTTACATGGTTTAATATATTCGCCCGTTTTGATTGGGCTTTTATAGAATTGGCTATCCTGCTTTTCTTTGCCGCAATATGGGCAAAACATATTCTCATTCCTTTCTGTTCCGTTTATTTTCCTATAAATATGACGAAGCAGCTGAGAGTAATCTTGGCTGCTTCGTATTTGTCAAGATTCAATATTCAGTTAAACAACAGTCCCCATTGAGTTGGGCTTATTGTAGATATGAGCCGATTGGCTCTGATCACCTCCTTCTCAATTATACTTCGGATAAACCAGTGGATAATTCAAGAGAATAGTGACCTCCTTTCGGATATTTCTAAACTTGCTATTGCAAGGATAGATTTAATTCAAAATATATTTCTTAGTCCATGTCTTTTGCCCATCTTCAAATAGCATTAATAATGCACCAGCTCTTGACAACTTGCGGCATCTCTTGCTATAATCATCAATACCGACAATGGACGGACATTTAATAACCTCTTTCTCAGTGTTCAAGCCAATGCCGACTGACTGTTGCTCAAGATGATGAAAATGCCCAAGTAGCAAAATATCAATATCAATCTGATGATAATCCTCAAAGAAAGCGATTTCTCTAGTTACATCCTTGGTATCATCGCCATGATATGCTAGGATATTTACGCCTTGAATTGTCTTGAACCCGCATTCAGCATAAGGCGCAACTTCAATGTTAGGATTATCTTTGAGCCGCAACCGAACAATCTGCGTGATAATCTTAGCAATATTATCTTCTGGTAAATCACCCTTCTTCGTGTTTAATGAACGAATTTGACTATGATTGCCACCTACGGCAATATATTCAATCGGCACTTGTAGTCGTTCACTTAGTTCAACTAGCCACCGACTGATATATTCAGCATATTCCATAGAACAGTCTACAATACCGGACTTGAGCTTCATCAAGTCTGACATATGTATAATCCCTTGAATGGAATCCCCCATGTCAAACACAACCAAGCGGCTAAACGATGATACAGAATATGCGTCATCTTCAATGCTATTCATCAGCTTTTCCATTCGCGCCTTGAATACATCAGGATTGTACACATTGACCTTCTCGCCAAACAATGAATCCATATCAATCATTGTGCCATAATGTTCATCACCAATACACAACACACCGACTTGCTCTTTGATTGGGTCTGGTTCAAATTTGCGGCTGAACTTGATTGGCTCAAGCCGATTGATAGCTGCGACGATTTCTTCATTGAGCATATCATGTCGAGCCACTTCGCGCTTGTTCGCCGCATACTCAAGATTTTCTGTACGCAGTTTAAGTCGTGCTTTCTCTAGTTCCTGCTTAGCCTCTCTAAGCTGTGATAGAATATTGGCGTCTTTTTCGTCTGATTCACAATCATCTGCACCGTTTAGCATATTGCGAACAAATACGGCACATCTGCGTAGATATTCCTCACTCCAGACACCCCTATAATCTTCCCCAAGACAACGAGCCGTCCATTCTTGCAAGTCAATTAACTTGCTATCTAGTAGCTCAGTCGCTTGTCGTATCTTCTGTAGATTCATTCAATTTCTGTTCCTTTTCCTTCTTTTTCTGTTCATATTCTTCTTTTTTCTTATTGATTACATTGATGAAATCATCATAGCTCTGTTGTTTTGCTTGCTCCATACGATCTTGTGCCATTTGCTCAAGCGTCTTTCGGGCTGTTCGCTCTACTTCTGCTTGGGTAATTAACTTTAAGTCATTAGGTGTCAACTTACGATTTCTTACCCTTTGACGATATAATTTGGTTACACCTTTACCATTTACATTGTTTATAAATGCGTCATTTGCGTCATAGGTTATACTAAACCAAGCTGGGTTAATTTGCTCAACAAGTTCACCAGCTTCATTCTTAGCCATTACTCTGCGTTCAGGATGTTGCTTTAATCTAAACGTACCAACCCCCGGCATTTGACACCTACCATCAAAATGCAATATATGCACAATTGTGTCAACACATGCTTGCCAATACTTTTTTACTGTCTCTGGTTTGGATTCAAGTAAACTAGCCGCATAAGCATAAAATTCCTGATTCAGCTTGTTATATTCAGCCATCTTCTTCTTCCTTCATAAACTTGGGGTGATCGGGATAATTCTCTAATACCCAAGCGTCCCATTCTTCTTTGGAACATTTTTCACCAAATGCCGTATTCATCTTAACATAACTAGCCATGTGATATTCTGGCTTAAAGAACAATTTAAGGAATCCTTGTCTACTTGGATAATACATCCTCCGCTTTTGGAAACCGTTCCAATATTCACCAGCTGGTCGAGGGGCGAACGGTTTGAATGTCAACACCCCAATATCGGGTAGTGAATATTCAACGCCATGCTGTAATGTTTCTCTGATAATATCGTGATAATTCGTTAATACAATTTCAATAATCTTGGGGTCCACGCCTGTGCGCCGAATCAGCTCTTTTTTCATATCGGCTTTACCTAGCCGAGGATATTTATTTTTATGCAATTATATCGTCCTTTCCCTATTAGTCTACCACAATATATTGTGGTGAGTTCGTTTTATTTATATATTTCCTATTGTTTTAACATATCCCCCGTGCGGACAGGTGGGGATTCACGCGATTCAATACGCCGCTGATTATCTGCTCTTTTATAGCATTCTTCTGAGCAATAATGTTGGCATATATCTCGTGGCTTGAATCGCTTTCCACAAATGGGGCAGATTGGATTAAGTTGCGCCGTATTTACTCTCAAATTCTCTACAATCGTCCAACCAAAACAAGCCCACAACATTTTCTTATTGCTTGATTTTTTTACCGTATATAGATAAGCAACTAGGCTATTCACTACAACATCTAGCGGCTCGTTGCTATATTCCACTATATCTTGTGCTATACAACGATATTTATATAAATCGTTCTCATTGATATGCGGGTCATCGCCATAATCAAATCGGCGCTGATTCCACATCCACCAATTATACCTCTCTATGATTGGTGAATTTTCTCTAGTGGTATAATCGACCGATTTATTTATCAGCATAGTCCAGTCAAATTTCCCAATCTTATTATTATAGCGGATTCTGGAAGTAGGAATTTTAGCCGAGATACGATTCATAGTAGAATTATTTGCTGGCTCTACTTGAGTATCTGGGTCTTTGTCTTTTGCGTAAATGAAAAAATTAGGTAGTTTTGATTTTGTGTATTTTTTGATAATATCGGCTATTTCTTTTGGCGGTTCACTTTTCCACAACGTTTTCGCAAAATCAATAATTTGATTATTCTTCATTGTGAGCCAAGCAATTACTCTAATTTGCTCATCAGTCATTTTACCGCCATTAGCATTTTTTACTTTACTAATTGCGTTACTAATTGGCCCGATTGAACCACCTGTATATGCTGTACTCACACCCTCATACAATCTGTCAGCATCAATAATGCCCCCACGTGCTTTTTTAAGATCATATGATAAAGGCATAATTCCTTGCATATTACGCTTTGCTACAGTTGTTAGTGTCCTATCCTTGACAACTAAAGAAATATCCCCATCAAAATCTTGCTGCAATATGCGACTAATCATATCATGACAACTGAAATATACACATTTTGTTCCACCAAGCCATTTATCAGTCAGCTCATTTCGCTTGTTAATTCTAACTGCATGTTCTTGATACAAGTGTGGGCTTCTCAAACAATCAAGCTCGTCGCCGTCTTTGAATTGGTTGGTGTAAACCTCTCCATTTTCAAGTATACCAGTTGGGAATTGCTCACCCTTAAATAACCACTCACAAAATGCAACTGGGTCTGGAGATATAAACAAGTATTTGCCGTTAATTCTCAATCTACCGCCTCTTGCTTGTTTTACCAAACTTTTCTTTGTCTGTTTCAGCAACCCCCTGTTATACGCATCTTTGAATAATTCTGGATATATTGTCAGCGCTTCTTGCATAGATGATTTTGTTTGATTGTATTCAGTCGCGCCTAATAGTCTCATCGTTGTTTGATAATCTCGCCCAACGCTATCAATTTCATCTGCTGTTTTAGCAATAAGACGATCGATCTCATTATCTGTCATATCACTTAAAGATTGAAGCATCTGATAATTGATTCGCGCCTTTGGTATATAATCTTCCTCAACTTTGCAACAACCAAAATAACAACCATAACTTTTGAAATTAGCCTTATAACATAACCAAGATGGATAAAACTTGTGTAGCTTAAACATCGACTTCGTTAGGATATACTGAATATCATCCTCAAGAATCTTCCATTCTTTTCCATATATGTCAGTTACAGTCCAATCTTCAGCGGAGCAATATTCTTTGAGCCATCCTCTAAAGTCGAAATAAGATACCAAACCTTTTATCCACGGTGCGCGAATAATCTGCGTCTTAAATCCGGGCTTACAACACATGCCCCAGCCGTCTGTCTCTGCTATAACTGTTTCAGACGTTTTGCGTGTAATGCTATAATCCGTATAATCAATAAAATCTGATTCAGCCATAACCGGCATTTCGAAATCATCAACTATAATGCAACGGTCTATGTCAAAGTCCTCAATTCTATCTGTTGCAGATGTCATGAGACTCTTATAACTCAATAGTTTGTTTTCATTCATGCCGCCCAACGCATTGATTGATTCAATGGTCAGTCCACACATAAGAGTTTGCTCAACCGCTAAATAATCTTTTTCACGAACAGCCATAAATCGCTTTGTGCGTATCATACCAGCGCCACATGAATAGAAAATATAATGGTCACCATTGTAATTAAAACCATTATGAATGATGCTGTTTAGCACCTCAAAGAAGAAAACATTGACAATGATAATTTTGTCACTTCGCTCAAATGTCTTAATGCCAAGACTACGAGTCAACTCAGAGCAAAACAGATTGATAATCGTCTTATCTGTTACTGCATCTGGATTAAGTTCTCGAGTGATATTACTTTCAAGCGATTTTTTTAGCAATGCTACAAGCTCGTCTTTATGCTTTTTGATAACACGGTTGATTGATGAAACACGCCATTTTCGATTCTGAACGTCTTTTTCGCGCATTCTCAAAGTGTATAGTCTGACAAGCCGATTATGTATTGCTTGTTCCTCTAGTGTATAAAAAGCATCTGTTGCCACAGAAGGTATATAACAGAACTCTGTCAATGGCACTTAATAAATCACCTCTAATTCATTCTCTGAACTACCATATATCCAAAGCGCCCAATCACGCTCAGTTGGCTCATATTCATCATCCCATACTTCTGGTTCTGTATCTTCCGATATATACCAGTTATAGCTCATTTCGCTCCACAATTTCCTACCACCTCCTTGAGCTTAATGCTATTATATCATATAATTGATTATTTGTCAATACTAAAATTTATACTTGACAAAAATTGATTGATGTGATATAATCTCTTATATTATTATATATATTATATAATATATTACAGTATTTGTCAAGTATAAATATATTCATAATTTATTAACATATAGTTCATAATATTGTAATATCTATATGTTATAATATCTAGTATATATAATATATAATTACAATTTAACTATTATCTACTCATATACATTCGTAGATAATAGTTAAATTGATATGAAAAATCAATTTGCCAAAAATTATGCTTGACAAGTGCAAATAGCTGTGATATAATCATAGCGTGAGGTGAAAATAAATGCCAAGAATAAAGAAAATTAGAGCCGTAGTCCAATATGGCGATACTGGCTGGGTTATCAATGATTGTGGCAACGGGCAATTCGAGCTATATAATACCAGCACCAAGCAGATTTTAGCAAAGAGCAATAATCCATTGGATTTTGATAAGCATATAGATAAAATTTTTGGCAAGGAGGCGGCTAGACGTGTTCGAGATTTTCAAGTTGAACAAGAAGAAAACGGAAATTGAAGAAAATATTGCCCTGCTTGAAGCAAAACAAGAGGCAATGCAAGAAAAAATTAAAGCATTAGATGAGCTAACCACATCCAGCCAGAATAAAGCTGATTGCGCTGAAATTGCTGTGAATGAAGCTCAAGCTGTCCTTGATGCTCTAAATGGTCAAATCCATATGATTGAAGAAATGCAAGATTATAATATCCCATATTATCAAGATTCATTGGATAAACTTGAACATCGGCGCTATGATCTACAAAGTAAAATTAAATCCGCTGTTAATGCTGGCTTATATCGCATTGAGCAAGGATATAGACTCGATGGATCAGATAGACGTGGCAAAGAAATGCAAGATGTATATGGGCGCGGATTGATTTACAGTTGCAACGCATATATTGACAACAAAGAAAAATCTATAACTGCAAACAATGTTGCTAAGAGCAAAGAATTGATTAAGAATAAATTTAATTCTTATCAGTCTAAAGCAAATAAGGTTGGATTGGCGCTTAATGCTGAATATGTAAAGGCGCGACTTGATATGCTTGATATTAACTTGGCTATCAAGGTCAAACAGAAAGAAGAAAAGGCGCGAATTCGTGAAGAAAAACGCAGATTAAGAGAACAAGAACAGTTACTCGCTGAGGCTGAACGCGAAAAAGCAGAGCTTCAAAAGGAACGTCGTATGTATGAACAATCTCTGCGAAGGACGCTCAACGCTGAAGAACGCGTTAAATTTGAAGCAACGCTAAGAGCTATTGATAAGCGTATTGCAGATATTGATTATCGTGTCAACAATGCAAAAGCTGGATATTTATATATTACAGCAACTCCTGCTATGCCAAATTGCTGCAAGCTGGGAGTAACACGTCGTCTCCAGCCCTTGCGTAGAATTTCCGAATTATCGTCGGCATCAGTACCATTTCCATTTGTTTGCTATGGGCTTGTGTTTGATGATGACGTATTTGACCTTGAGACGCGCGTCCATGATTATTTTGACGATAAGCGAGTCAATAAGGAAAACAAACATAAGGAATTTTTCTATGTAAGTCCCAAAGAAGCTATTGATGTACTGCGTAATGAATTTCATGTAGATGTTCATTTTGTAGATGAAGATTGTGATGAAAATGAGGAGGATGAATAAACATGACTACTGAAATGATGATTGATGCTCTTGACAAATATTGTGATAGATGCATAGGGTGTACGAATTGCGAACTAAAAAATTTATACGATGAGCAAGTAGATGATTTCACAAATAATAATGGCTGTTCATTTGATGAAATGGATGAACAAATGGTCGAAAAAGTCTATGGTTGGTATAAAGAGCTTGATCCAGCAGCTTGCGAAAATGCTGAAACTAAATGTTGTGGTAAAGAGCCAGATGGCATCAAGTCGACTATTATACCAAAGGTGGCGCAGCATTATGCAATCTGCCAGAAGCTTAATCAGGTATATAAAGCAAAGAATCATGATTATGGCGATTCATTTGGTGATACATACAAAAAGCTCGGCATTATCAGTGCTGTGACCCGTCTTAGTGATAAGATGAATCGGCTTATGTCGCTTGCTGTATCACATGATGCGCAGGTCAAAGATGAAAGAATTGAGGACACATTGCTTGATATGGCTAATTACGCTATTATGACGTTGATTGAATTGGGATATGAGGTGGATGAATAATGGCTGAATATATCGGATGCAGAGAATGCGACTCTCCTTATTGCAAAGGCTGTAATCTTAAAAATTTGGAAACGATGCTTCGCAACGGAAAATTTAACTGCATAATGAATGAAAACCGATGCATCAATACAACCGCTGATGTTGCGCCGGTAGTGCATAGCTACTGGGAAAGTTATGATTGCTCTCAGTATATGGGCACAGACGAGTATGGTGAGCCAAAGTGGCGTGACGGAAAGTTTTACGTTTGCCATAATCGCAGATGCCGGCGAAAGACGGTTGTAAAAAGTCACTACTGCCCTAACTGCGGGGCGAAGATGGACGAATGCAATGAACCAGAGAACTAAGCGCGGCATTGAATCAGCTTGTATAGCAAGCAAAGAATCTGAATTTCCAAGATACCACCTTGGCGCAGCTCTGTACTATAAAGGTGTATTGTTTGCTACAGGATGCAACAGCACTAAAACAAGCCCATTGCAAAAGCGGCTTAATGCAGAGCGTGAATTTGATCCTAATCAGAGCGGTGTAATAAATTCGCTTCATGCTGAAATCAGGGCATTAAATAAAGTAAAATATCTGGATATTGATTTTAGCAAATCCACGCTATATGTATATCGTGAATATGCGAATGGCAATAAAGCAATGGCGCGTCCATGCCCTGCTTGCATGAAATATATAAAAGAATTGGGAATTAAGCATATTTGCTATAGTACGGCTGATGGAATTGCTGAAGAAAAGATTGATTAAATGGAAAAGATTGAACTTGTAAAAGAAGCCATCAATTTTGCTATGTCTGCTCTGTGTGATGGTTATTTAGATATGCCGTCAGGTTGTGAAGGATGCCCTATGTGGGATGAGAATAATCTTGATGATAATGGAAACGTTAATTGCAGAGGTGTTATTTTTATGGAATTTGCAAAGAAGCATCCAGACGATTTAATACCGTACAAGAGAAAGGATTGATTGATAAATGGATAAACTGAAGCCGTGTCCGTTCTGCGGCGGGAAAGCATCTATAAATTTTGATTCAGAAGCAACCGTAGACACTCAAGGGCGACGCTGGGCATATAATATCGTGTGTGATAAATGTTGTGCAACATCTGGACTTGCGTATTCAATCGAAATGGCTATTGAGATATGGAATAGGAGAGTTGATAAATGCAGCTGATTGATGCTGACGAAGAAGTTAAGTGGGTGTCCGAACACGTTCTTGATGCAAAAGAACGACATATCATCCTCAACTTTCTGCGAAATTGTTCGACCGTTGATAGTAGTTCAATTTGTAAAGAAACTGAATAAAATGAAATCTGCCCCAAGACCCTATATATGTAGGGAATAAATTGGGGCAGATTTTTTATTGTTTTTCATTGGCAACTAAATCCTTGAGCTTGTCGCTTTGCTTATTGTCCATATTTATGTCAACAAATTCGCGTCGCTGTTTTCCAGTAATACAACTAAGCTGGCTGGTTTGAATAATCTTAGCACACGCCTCTTTGTTAATTTTCTCAAAGCTGGGATAATGTTCATAGACATCTAAGAGCCGATTGGCAATCCATTCCTTTGTAGCTGGCTTGATGATATATACCTCTTTGACTTTAACATATTCTCCACCAAATGTCTCTTGGGTTAATTGAGCAAGTCTCGCCTCAAACGCCTTATATGTCTCTGTGGACACATATGGCTTGTAGACCCTATTGTCTATAACTTTGCCCCAATTTGGCGGCATTATCTCATTGACGGCTTTAGAATAGATAGATAAGAAGGTCTGATGATCGGGGCTATCTTCTGGCACATCATATGTTTCGAGCCATGTTTCTTTTGTTTCTGGGTTGCGCCGTTGCTTATAGAGACGATAACCCCTATTCAGATCAATGACATAACGGTTCTTCATGGTAAGCAATTTACGCCTAGTCCATTGAGCAAGGATATTGTATACAACGCCATTAACTAAGCTCATATAGCCATAATGCTCTGAATTTTCTACAGCTTGGCTATATGTATAGCTAAAATTATCATTGACCTCTTGGAACATTCTGAGCAGATTGCTGGTTGACGCATATATAGTGGCGCAATTTGTTTTGAGAAAGATTTGATAAAGAGCGGCTTCAAATGCGGCTTGGTATGAATCTTTATCTAGTTCATTGATAAGCGCGTCTGCTTCAGGATAGACCTCTTGGACGATATAGCGGGTCGGATAAACATTATTTACTGTATCTAGCTGACAATAGTTGCGGATTTTATCTAGCTGGGATGCGCGGGAACCGCCATCTCTAGGTGGCATATCAACAGCTTTACATAAATCTCGATATTTCAATTCGCGCCCTTCTATTTTGATAAGAGCATCGACTAACTTGCCATCTTCATTAGATGGTAGGTATTTTACTTTGTTTGGCATATTATTTCCTTTCTGTAACAATTTTGTAACGTTCGGACTTTCAGGGGTCGTCACTCGGACTTTGCGTGACACTTAGATAATACTAACGTATTATATTACATTCACGGAAAATCCGAGTCTATTTCACCTATGTAAAATATGACAATTCTTAACATCATCATATTCTCATTCTATATTATACCATATTCTAATCATCTATTTGTTAATAAATTGTAAATTAAAATCAATTTTAATTAAACAATACATTTGAATGTGTAATTAAAATTTTTAGCTTATTTTTTTAATTGTATTAGTGCAGGATATTTGTTTTAATAATGCGATTACAGGTTGTGTGGTTTGTTGTGCTAAATGCCATTTTCATCCATTTCAATTCCTTCTGTCCAGATCCAAGCCCCCATCCTGAAAAATGTCATTATCTCAAAAACGCCTGAAAATAGCACTTTTCCACCGATCTAGCTTAAAATAGGGATGATTCTTGCTTTACCGGGGGGGCTGTTTTGGAGAATTGCCAAGATGACCCATTTTTGCCCCATGATTTTACTAGCAAAAAAATAGGTAGTATGCTACATATTACACGTTATGCGCTTTTTTGTATAACACTTGTTAACCATCTCAACCAACCATCCCATCCATCATAACAACTACTAACAGAACAAATATTCGCATATCATCAACACTATACCTGCCTATATAATATAATAAGATTTTATAATCGGCATTAGAAATTTACAATCATAAAATATAATATGCCGTACAATATTGACATGATCCTGTTACACATTGTAACTATTATACTCGATACAATCTTATCTATATGTATATACCGATTATAAAATAAGAATCATTTTTAATATTATAGATATTCATATTCATGCCGCATATACACAGTATAACTATACAATAACTAGCGCTATCTAGAATATTCTAACTTTTCAAGCGCATAACATATCTATTTGCCATCAAAACAGTGAATAATTAAACTGTATAGAAATTGTAGCATTTTACCGTTGTCAAGCTATTATATACTATAATATATATAATATCCGCTTCGTCAATTTGCATAAAATCAGCCGTGCTTTTTTGTACAATGTTTTCTTAACAGAACTATTGACTTTTCCGGTGTTCTGCGCTATCATATAACCATGCAAGGGAGGTGAACGGCTTGCAAGAACAGTATAAAGGATTTCTAATTCAGGAATCCGAAAGCGTCTATTATATCCGAGACGCAAGCGGCAAAATTATAGCAAAAGTAGAGACCGAAAAAGCCGCTCAAAAATGGGCGGACGAACACAAGTAGATAGCAAGGCGGGAGCAATCCCGCCAAACTATAAAAAAATAAATAAAACAACTGATTGAAATTTATGCAATATGCCGATTGACATTATAAAAAATATCGGTTATACTTAAGGCACAAACAAAAAACAGGAGGAACAAAAAATGAAGTACAAAACCACTATTAAAGCAATCCGTGAAAACGCTTGCAATCCCCGCACTGTTGGCTATTGCAATCTTCAGCATTTGTTAACTAACCATAGTCCAGTTGCATATACGTGTGGTGTTTATGGTTGGAATTTCGATATATATGAAGTTTACGGCGTGACGATCTGCACCGGATACCGCGGTATGGTTGGCCCGCGTTGTGAAGGAATTGCAGAATACGAAGAAAAAGCTGCAAAGATTCTTTCGTGGGACAACAAGGAGATGATCTACGATGAAAAGATGGAAGCCGTGGAAAATTTACTGCATGAGTTCTGCAAATTGAATGGCGGATATTAAACATTTTCGCGCGGTTTCTAAAGGGTTTCCGTTCAAAAAGCCCTATTCCCATAACATTTTATTAAAAAAGGATGGTAAAAATTATGTACAATATCGAAAGAGTTTATGCAATTCCTATGGAAAAAGCTGGAAGAATTATCGACGCGCGTAACCTATATGAATGGAAAGAAGTAGCAAAAATCACGCTTCCAGAAAATGCAAGCGATGCGGAAATTGAAGTGGTATATAATGCCGCTAATATCCCGGAAGAAGCTCTTTGCGTCGCCGTGAAAATGATAGAGGCTTGAACAATGAAAAAATGCAATCGTCGTTTGAATCACATTTACTGGGTTTTGCAATATTTACTTTGCATTGTAGCAATTTCCAGTTTTTTCTGGATCCCGTATTTGATGGAGATTTTTTTAGGGCTGAAGGCGTGAGAATAGGAAGGAGTAAAATTATTATGCAAAAATACACCTTTGAAGCTGCTCAATTTTGTAATGCAATCCGTGAGCTTGCAAGCAAGACAGAAAATTTGCAAAATCTTGAAAACTATCTCGAATGGAGTTTTGACAAATGGATGCAAAAATATGCAAGTACTCCGGCTTGTATGGCTGCCGAGATGTCGAACTTTGCGCAGATGGAAATTTAAAAAAGAGTCATGCTTTATAAGCCCGCTGGCGGTCTGCTGGCGGGTTTTTTGCTTGCCTATATATCTATAGTCCCGGTATAGTTCGCGCCTTGTAGGGGCTTGTATGCCGTCTCAGTGGGGCATTATTTTTTTCGGCAGGATAAAAAGAGTAGATCCCACCAAACAGCCCCAACACGTCTCCCGCAGACGGCCTGAGATTTGGCGCTTCTGATTGAGCGGATCATAGCCCTGTATCCGCTTGAAGCGAGTGAGAATATCCTGCAGGGTGGCGTTCAGGGCGTGGACCATGTGCAATTGGCCGGTGACGTTGGGGGCGGTATGACGATGGCGAAGGGTTTTTTCTCCGGGTCGGGTTCCAGTTTTGGACAGCTGCCGGAGGGCTTCGTTGCCGGATATCATTTTAGCCAAATTGTACAATCTGCACAATTTCCAACTTTTTGAAAAACTTTACCCAAGTAAAGTAAATAGGTTAGCATATGCTAACTGTATATCGAACATCTGTTCCATATGCCCAATTTGATGTCAAAATTGACAGCGTCGTATTCTTGCGTGCGCGTGTTAAGATTTCTACAATTTTACCCGCTATATATACTATATATAATATCGCGGCGGCTCAAATCAACGCATATTTTTCGTGTCTGCGTGTCCGTGTTAAGCGATGATTGTTTTCTCGGGGCAATATAGTGTGCGCATAATAATCGCGTGGACGTGACGGCATCTGTGTTGCTCATAGCGGGCTTTTTGCGCCGATGATAGTAGGTATATGCCATTGCGCTAAAATCGGCATAGCAAGGCGCAGGTGATGCGATACGGCTAATTGTTATGATCATGTCATAATTGACAACCAAGCATTATATCCATACAAGATAATGTGTGTATGCAATAGATTGATGTTAATAGTATATATCTATATATCTATATAGAAAAAGCGGCAAATCAATACATAAATTCGTTGGAAAAATGTACGAATGTTCACATATATTTATATGAAAAATGTGAATGTGTGAATAAATGTACTGATGGATATATAGACATATTGACTTTGATGCTAATGTGATATGTAATATTAGCATATATGTATCTATAGATGTGTCAATCTATTTATCGATCAATCTATCTGCATCATTTATGTGCATTATGATGTAGATGTATATACATATGAATATGTAAATGTATGTGCAGATAAAAAATGATAATGATTCTTGTTATTGTATATGTGTATGTATATAGATATTTATATATGTATGAGCCACAAAACGAAAAATGAAAATCCAAAATTAGAATTGATATTTACAATTGTGGAATGAAAATTGAAAATTTGAGTTGACAAATAGAATCAAATGTGGTATATATATATATATATATATATATGAGGTGATAATCATGTATGTACTCTATAACAATAAATACTATCTCATGCATAATGCCATAGGGCAATTCGTTCCAACTCCTGAATTGTCTAACTCATTTCAATTCGATAATAAAATCAAAGCCCATAATGCACTTTCTAATCTGCCAAAGCAAATGCGCAATCTTGGCTATTTTGTGCAACAAATTGATGCACCATCTAAACCAGTCGATTTCGACCAGTTTAATTCAGAATTAGAATTGGTCAATTATGATTTAGCATTAACGCAAATTGGCACATTCTGTGACCTACATGACCAGCTTGTAGCAAAAACAACATGGGTTGAATATAAACTGCAAGAGGTAGAAAATAAAATTAGGATGTGCTTCATGCCATTGAGTTCAATTCATATAATGCTAGAGATGGTTATAAGATATATAAGCTGCTACATGATTTACGACTCGAACGGCGCAAATATAAGGACGAGCAGATTATAGCTAGTGTTATGAAAAGCGGCTTTGCTGGTTCAAATTGGGAATTGGCTAGAACTAGGGTGGACGATTTGAAAAATAGACAATATCATGTTAGAGAAATGGAGGAGCTGTTTGAATGATTAAAACAACGATTTACAAATGTGAATATTGCGGCGCAGAATTTGATGATGAGTATGAGGCACATCTCCATGAATTTCAGTGCCGGTACAATAATGTAAAGAAACAGAATAATAGTACGTTGGGGTTTTATGGAAAAGATGGTGCTGAGCTTATCTATATTAACAGATTTGATGTTGGTTATATGGCGGCGTTTATAGTTGGAAATGATAGCGATGTGACATTTATTAAAGATTTATTTAAGTATCAAGGCTATGAAAATCCATTTTGCTCTATTGAAGATGAGAAAAATCCAAACTATTATGGACTATGGTATTTTGACCCAGATATACATTATGGTGAATGGGTGCGTGTAGATGACCAGATAAAAAGATGGACGGATATTAAAAATAAATTTGAAAAAGATGCTTGACAAATAAAATTTTATATGGTATAATCCAACTATCAAATAAATGGAGATAATGATTATGCTTGATACCTGTTTCAAAATTGGCGATTTCATTTGCCATGTAGATTGCTATAACCGTGAAACTGGATTGTGGGGATATAGCTGTGATGAAATCCCCGTCCTCAATGGTTGGGCTTGTGAAAATTTTATTGAAATGAATAAAATTTGTTCTTGACAAACAGTATTTCTTATGATATAATACAGATGTGGTTGAGAGATTGGGTAATCTCAATTACAGTTCTTCATTGTGAACCTCCTAGAATATAGTCCTGAGCATGACGATAAAAGGCTCAAACAAAAAAGAATAAAAGGGTAGCAACAGAGTAATTAACTGTTGAGATAATGATGCCTTTCCGTCAAGCCTTTTATATAAATTAAATCTTGAAAGGAAGATTAAAATTATGAAAGAATCAATCGTAGGAACAAGACAAGGTATTTATGACGTGCTATATGAGTGCGATTATAAATCAAATGACAATCATAGGATGTTTCATGTTAAATGTTCAAAGTGTGGATTTGAAACAAATATGATTATGCACCAGATTAAATATGTGAAAAATTGTCAACACACAAGAGTTAATGGCGGTTATATTTCGTTTAAGACGAGATGGAACAGCCAAAGAATTAGACGTATATTTTCAAAAATGGTAGCAAGATGTTATGATAAAAAGTGTAAAGATTACACAACATATGGCGCAAGAGGAATTACTATTTATTCAGAATGGCTTGCTAATCCAAAAAGTTTTGAAAATTGGTGTATGGGAAATGGATATTCTGACAATTTAACGATTGATAGAATTGATTCTTCAAAAGGATATTATCCAGAAAATTGTAGATGGGTTAGTCGTTCCGACAATGCGAAATATAAATCAACTACAAGAATGATTGAAGTTGATGGTGTTAGTCATACTGGGCGAGACTGGGCAAAATTATGCGACATTGGAACAAACGTAATAAATCAAATGTATAGAAATCATGGTGAAGAAATTACGAAAGAATTTATTCGTAGAAGGTTGGATAATATGAATGTTAAAAACGTTTCAAAGAATTGGCTTAAAGTATACGGGCTAGTTTAATACAACAATCCTGAGCAAGATGTAAAACTGCTCAATTATATGGGACGGTCATACAGCGGTCGAGTATGAGCAACTTATAATTGCTTCACAGGTGTCCGAATCACCTTCGTCCCACCACATAAAATAAAATTCAAATTGAAAGGAACACCTAATATGGATTCAGTATCGCCATTAAAGCGAATACGACAATATTGCTTGCAGTGTTCGGGAGATTCAACGAATGAAGTAAAGCATTGTCCAATCAAGTCTTGCCCGCTTTACGACTTGAGATTTGGCAAATCAGGTCGTACCCGCTCAATGACCGAAGAACAAAAGCAAGCTGCGGCTGAACGGCTCAAATTAGCTCGTCTGGCAAAGAAATCATTGACTAATAATGAAGAATTTTCAGATTAATTAATTAAGTAGTATAAGTTGTAGGGTTAGATGTTTAGGAAAATTGATTGATTATTAGTGTATGAAAAAGGAGGATATATGAAGGTAGTAGTAGGAAATCGCGGCTCTGGCGTAACGACCAGTATGCTACTTGATGCGGCACAACATGGCGGTACGTCTTATCAAGTCAATATGCGCATGAACATTGCGACTTGTCAAATTAAATTGAAATTAAAGCGAAAGGATAATCACAATGACAAAAAAGGAACTAATCAAGTTTGTAGCAGACAGCACAGAGAATACGGTCAAGGACACAACCGAGATCGTAGATACGTTTATTGATTATATCAGACATAGCCTAATCCAGCATGAAGATGTAGTGATTCATGGCTTTGGCAAGTTCACAACTAAGCTGCGTGATGCAAGAACGGCTCGCAATCCACAAACCGGTGAAACCATTGAAGTTCCTGCCAAGTATGCTCTGACGTTTAAGCCGACAAACACACTAAAGGCAGAAATCAATGAGTAAATAATCCTCCTGTTAAAATCCCTATGGTCGAAAGATTGTAGGGATTTTTCTAAAATAAGAGAATGGTGGTGAATATATGATATTATTTAAGAAACGAGAAAAGAAATATAAGCCAACTGATTTTGTAATTGTTGAAAAATGGGGCGCGACATTTAAGACCGTAGATGGCGAGGAGCATTCCTTTAGACATAACTTTTATATTGACCCAAATACAATTAGATGTAGTGTTCCTGAATGGATTATGATTGATGTAAAGCACGATGGTTATATTATGGTGGGAGAAACTGCTTATTCATTACAGAACATTATCTCTATTGATTGGCATTGTGCTGAAAAGTGCATCTCGCTCTGCAAGTGGGAAAGTAAAGCTTGTGATATTTCAGCGATTTACTATTTTTCACAGAATATTGAAGAATCCGAAAAGATTTTGTCTGATGGGAAGTATGATGAGCTGATTAAAGAAATTAAAAATAATACTTGACAAATCGCCGCTATGGTGCTATACTTAAATCATCAAATGAAGGAGCTGAACATTATGAATAAACTGTTTATTATGAGCCTGAAAGCAAAGCACCGTAGCGAAGGCACTATTCGTGAATATACCAAGGCTGTTAATAATTGCTTAAAGTATGTCAACAAGCCTGAATCTGAAATCAAGGCTATTGATCTTGAGATGTGGCAGTCCAGCATGGACAATCTCAGCTCTGCATCTGTTGCTCAGAGAACATCGGCTGTTCGTGAATATTTCAAATTCCTATATCGGAATGAGTTCATTCAGCGCAATCCGGCTGAGTTTCTTGAAGCTCCTGCTATCAAGAATCGTGAACAATCTGCGCTGACTGGTGAACAGGTCAGAGCCATGGTCAATGCTGCAACCAATTTGCGCAATAAGGCGATTATCATGATGCTTGCACAGACTGGATTGCGTATTCATGAGTTGCTTAATATCACACTTGAACAGTATGAAAGCCGCAGTAATAATATCCTAGTCGTTCGTGGTAAGGGCGATAAGGATAGATTGATTGGTTTGTCCGATGAGACGATCAAGCTGATTGATAGCTATATTACCAATGAACGCAAAAATGGTTGTGAATATCTATTTGTTGGCAATCAAGGCAATAAGATGGATGGCAAAAATACCAGCGCTATGCTCAAGGTAGCAGCTAGAAAAGCTGGTATTGAGAATTGGGAAGAATTGCATATTAGTAATCATACCATGCGCCGCACGTTTGCTACCATGATGTCTGAAGCAGATGTACCTATTGAGGTTATTAGTAAGGCAATGGGGCATTCAAATCCTGCTTTGACGATGCAGAGGTATATTAAGCGAACAGAGAAACGTGCAGTTGATGCTATGCTTGGAGTGAAATTTTAATGAAGAAGAAATTTAATTTTATAGATATGACTGGATGGGTCATGAAGGAACATGGTGTGCCGAATAGTCGTTTAACCGTTGTTGAACTTGTAGACCCATACATTTCTCCTGCTGATGGACATAAACGACAACGTTGGAAGTGTAGGTGTGAATGTGGTAATGAAGTAACTGCTATTGGAAACGCCATAAGAAAAGGACAAATTCTTTCATGTGGTTGTTATCATTCTGATTGTGCCAAACAAGTTATTAAAAAAGCAATAGAAATTAACAAAACTCATGGAGAATCCATTCAAAGATTATATAAAATTTGGGCAGGGATAAAAGTTCGTTGCTACCTAGAAACAGATCAACATTACGCCATTTATGGTGCTCGTGGTATTAAGATGTGTGATGAATGGTATAATTCATATGAAACGTTTAGAGATTGGGCGTTGCAGAATGGATATGATGAGAAGCTAACTATTGACAGAATCAATGTTAATGGGAATTATGAACCGTCTAATTGTCGTTGGGCAACAACAAAAGAACAAGCTAACAATAGACGAGGTAATGTTTTAATAACATATGACGGCAGAACTCAGACATTACAACAGTGGTCAGAAGAAATTGACATCAATCCAACAACATTAAGAGATAGGCTGTATAAATTTAATTACACAGTAGAAGATGCGCTTACGTTGCCTGTAGGGTGTTTCCGCGATAGAAAATGTAAGAAATCATAAGCGCACCGAACAACGTGCAGTAAACGCTATGAGCGTTGTGAATTTTTAAGACATAAGGAGGACATAAATAATGATGTGGGAAGATATATTTAACAGCTTGTACGATGAAATCATGAAAGAAAGGGAAAAGAATAAGATGAAGCTAGAATACAAATTCTATGAAAAGAATCTAGCACCTAAGTGGCTAGAGGGCGATTATGACCTGCATATTAAGGGTAATCGTATGACGATGACAAGCAAGGATGGCAAGAAGGTTGAAACAAGATGCCATCCTGACGATGATTGGCGTTTGCAGGTTGGGCTTGATGAGCTAAAAGCAAAAATGAATGAAGCAAAGAAGCCAAGAGAAATTAAGGTCGGGGACAGAGTAGTGATTAACCATGTGAGAACTCGAGTGTGGACAGTTAAATATATTGATAAAACAAAGGGCATTGCTCTTATCGACAATGCAAATTCTGATAAGCCGTGTGTTGTTGCATTGTCTAGCCTTGAGTTGGCAGATTGATATGACAGAAATGCACCATATAGGGAGGGGACATATGTCGGATAATGAATTAAAAAATATTTTGAAGAAAGAGCTTGAGCCTAAATTTCAAAGCTATTTTAATCAAGGTTTGATGGCTGGTTGGAATGCTTGTATTTGTGCAATAGATAAATCTATTTCCAACTTGACTTCTGCCAAAGCAATTAAAGAGCTGATCAAATCTAAAGTAAATGAGGTTAATGCTCGTAGTGAAAAGAGAGAATAATTTAACGCCACTATGGATTGCAGGAGGCGCAGTCCTGTTTGTAAGCTCACTGTTGCCTCTGTGCGGCTCGATTGTGGATTTGGCACAATCAGTTATCAATGCTAAGATTAACCGCATGTCGCTTGAGTTAGAGATTGATAAGGCAGAACATGAAGCAGCCGTTGAAAAAATTGCGCCTAGTCCTGCTATTACTCAGGCTATCGGATTTCAAGTAAGCGAACCTGATTATGAGGAGGAATATGAATGAGCCGTAGACCTCAAATGCTTATGGAAATTCCATGTATGCGTTGTGATTATCAATCTGATTGCGACAAATATGTAAAAATCGATCCACGTATGACAGCACAGAGAGATAAAATGTGGAATGATGCTGACTTGAATTGCATGGATTGTGTACTGAGAAATGTGCTGAAGATGAGAAAGGATGGTGCTAATGCCAGCTAAATCATCTGGCACATCCAAGCCATATTTGCATTTTATTGGTGGTAATGCTTCATCTGTAACTGGTTCATGCACGATTGTTCGATTTGATAATATTAAATTAGCTGTTGATATGGGTCTAATTCAGACTAATAATCTAGTAGCTGATTATCGCGCTAATCGTGATCAAATGAAGAAAATTAAGCCAAAGACGGTGCATGGCGTTGTCATTACCCATCTACACGCCGATCATTGTCTTGGATTGCTTGCCGCTGTTGCCATGGGTATGCAAGCATATATCTATATCCCTCAAGGCTCAATTCCCATCCTCAAGATAATGATGGATGATTGCATTAAAATCATGGCGCAAGATAGCCTCAAGATGCAGAATAAGCATGGTATCAAAGCGCCACCATTGGCTACTGAGGCCGATATTGATAAGGTAATACAATGGCTTGTTGAAGTGCCGTTTGGGGTTCCTACGGACATTGTAGGCGGTGCAAAGCTGACATATTATCATGCTGGTCATATCATCCATTCAGCTCAAGCTGTATTGGAAATTAAACAGGGTTATAGCATCAAGCGCATTGGCTTTACAGGTGATTTTAATACTGAGGTTAAGAGCGTATCTGTGCCACCAATCGAGCCATTACCAAGATGTAATGTAGTGGTTGGTGAATGTACATATAGCGACCCGACTATATGCTATAGCATGAAGAAAGATCGATGGTATGATGAGCAGATTATCAATGCGGCTATATATCAATATAACCGTATCTTGATGCCAGCTTTTAGCTTACAACGTGTAGAGGATATTCTTGATGTTCTATGGCGCACACGAGCTACAGAGCGCAAGATTGATGGGCAGATGATTCCTGTTTATCTTGATTCTCCGCTTGCTTGTCGTATTTATAGAGCATGGTCAGAGCAACTAGATTATGAAGATAAGCTCAATTTGCGGCTAATTGAATCATGGGAAGAAAGCCAAGCAATTCAGCAATCAAATGAACGAGCCATTATAGTGGCTAGTAGTGGGATGCTCAATGCTGGACGGGCTTTAGCGCACCTCAAATATATCCTGCCTGATAGCCGTAATGCCGTGCTATTCTCTGGCTATGCTAGTCCTAATACGCTTGCATATGAAATCAAGCATGGAGCAAAAGAAATCATGCTTGATGGTGAGATGATTCAGAACAATGCTCAGATATATTGCTTAAATACATTTTCATCTCATGCTAATTATAACCAGCTAATGCAATATTATCAGAATATAGATTATGATAAATTATGCTTACTACATAGTGAATTTTCAAGCAAAGTAGAATTTGCTAACACTCTACAAGATGAGCTAATTAAACAAGGTAAATCAAGTAGAGTTGTATGTACTCAGCAAGATCAGAAGGTGTATTTTTGATGGATATACAAATTAGGAAATGTGGAGAAGGCTGGGCTTATTGTGATGGTGATTGCTTGAATTGCTATTCTGTGAGAGGTACAACCACGACTGAACCAATATTAAACCAACGATATTGGAGTAGTAATAAAACAGAATCAGAAAAAGAAAAAATTAAATAAACCCTATTGACAACCGCTCCAATCTATGATATAATCCAAGTATCAAATGAAAGGGGCGATTGTCGCTCTATTATAAGGAGGACTATTATGGATTATAGTATTGGTGATATTATCAAGTTCAAGAATGAAGCCGGTGTATTTCAGGTTGAGATTAAGAGCAAGATTCCAACGACCGATGCCATTCTAGGCTTTGCTGATGATATGGTATTTGAAGGTAAAATGCGGCTTGAAGTACATCATAGAGACTATGGAGAATATATTATTACCATGACAAGCCGTGAAGAATCTAACGATACAGGCAAAATCATTGTATGTTGGCTTGATACTTGTAATGATGAGGTTGAATATTATCTTGGACAGATTGTTCAGTATGAAGAAAAAGAAGATGTATTTGAGTTGATGAAGTGATGAACGAGCCAATTTGGGTTAATTACCATAAGCATACATCTCTAAGCAAAGGGGTGATTAAATGAAATTTATTGATATGACAGGATGGGTTATGTCTAATCATGGAGTAAGGGATAGCCGAGTTACGGTGTTGTACAGGATAGATGATAAAGTATCACCATGTGGTAGTAAGACAACAATGTGGAAGTGTAGATGTGAATGTGGCAATAAATTTGTTACAAGTGGTGTTTATCTACGCAACGGACATACAAAGTCGTGTGGGTGTTATATTGCAGAAAAGCTCAGAGAATCAAGAGTAACACATAATAAAACAGGATGTAGACTATATCATATTTGGCAAAGTATGAAATCTAGGTGCTATAATCAAAATAACAAAAGATATAAAACATATGGTGCTCGCGGTATTAAAGTTTGTGAAGAATGGCGTGATTCGTATGAGGCATTTGAGAAATGGGCGTTTCAGAACGGATATAACGAAAATGCAAAACGAGGCGAATATACTATTGAGCGTATAAATACAAACGGAGATTATTCGCCGTCGAATTGTACATGGCTTACCATTCAAGAGCAAGCAAATAACAAAACGAACAATGTTAATATTACAGTTAATGGTATAACGCGCAACATAACGGAATGGGCCGGTATTCTTGGCACAACTGCGTCAACCATATGTCAAAGATTAAAGCGTGGTTGGGATGAGGTAGAGGCTGTTACAACGCCAATGAGGGCTATACGACATGAAAAATAATTATGTATGCTATCATCTACATACCGAACAGTCATTGCTTGATAGTTGTACCAATTATAAATTGTATGTCGATAAAGCAAAAGAGCTAGGGCAAACCGCTATTTGTTTTACAGAGCACGGTAATATTTATTCTTGGATTGAAAAGAAAATGTATTGTGATGAACGAGGTATTAAATATCTTCATGGTGTCGAATGTTATCTTACAAAATCACTATATGAATACCCTGACGTGCCTGATGAATGGTATGAAGCCCATCTTGGCTTAGATGAAAAAGATGTGCAAGATGAACTTGATGAGTTGCTTGAAAACGGTAAGCGCAAAGTGCGTGATAATTATCATACCATTCTTATTGCAAAAAATTACGATGGCGTAATGGAACTTAATAGGCTATGCTCGTTATCGACACAACCAGACCATTTTTATTATAAGCCCAGATTAACATTTGAGGAGTTTTTTGCTATTAGCCACAACATTATAAAAATATCTGCCTGTCTTGCGTCACCGTTGAATAAGATGCGCAAGGGCGATATTGATCTTGATGAACGACTAATGAAAGCATATGACTATTATGAAATCCAACCGCACATTTATAGTAATGAACAAAAGGCATATAATATATGGCTTGTTGATATGGCGAAGCGGTATGGAAAGCCGTTGATTGCTGGCACAGACACTCATAGTCTTAATCAATATAAGGCAGAGTGTCGCACCATTCTACAACTCGCTAAAAAAATCGAGTTTGCCAGCGAGGATGAATTTGATTTGACATACAAAAACTATATAGAGTTGGTAGATATGTTTGTCAAACAAGGCGTACTTGACGAACAAATATATCTTGAAGCTATCAATAATACCAATATAATGGCTGATAGTGTTGAGTCATTTGAGATTGATACATCACTTAAATATCCAATCTTATATGGCGAACAAGACGAAGCAATGCTATGGAAGGTGCTTGGCGATAAGTTAAAAGACAAAGAAGATCGTGGTATTATTGATAAGACTGATCGACAGGCATACGTTGACCGCATTAAAGAAGAAATGCGAGTGCTAAAGAAAATCGGAATGACCGGCTTTATGCTGTTTATGTCAGAGATGATTTCTTGGTGCTGGGATAATGGTATTCCTGTTGGGTTTTGTCGTGGCTCTGTTGGCGGCTCTATGGTTGCATATATTGATGATACGATTGATGTAAACCCATTTACATGGCATACGATGTTCGCACGATTTGCTAATGAGTATCGAACAGAGGTTGGCGATATTGATGTAGATATTAGTCCAGACCAGCGGCATCTCGTGTATAATTATATTATCAATCGTTTCGGTAAAGAAAAGACGGCATACATTCTTGCTAGTGGTAAAGTCAATGACAAGGGATGCATTGATGAGATTGGTCGCGCATTGGCATATCGTGACAAAGACTCAATCTATACGCTGGATAAAGTTAAGCAAGTCAAACAAGAATATGGCACAGACCCAGATAGAGCACGTAGGGATTATCCTGACCTGTTTTATTATTTTGATGGTTTGAATGGAACGGTTGTATCTCAATCAATGCACCCAGCCGGTATTGTCGCAAGTCCAATCAATCTAATTGACCATTACGGTTGTTTTATCAATAGCGAAGGCAAGCAAGTCATGTATATCAATATGGAAGAGGTGCATGAGACAGGTCTTGTTAAGTATGATATCCTTGGTTTGCGCAACGTACAAATTATTCGTGATACATGCATATTGGCCGGTATACCTTATCCAAAATCGCACGAAATTAACTGGAATGATGAAGCTGTGTGGGAAGATATGGTTAAATCACCTGTTGGAATCTTTCAGTTTGAATCGTCATATGCCTTTGAGTGCCTAAAAAATATGTCGCCTCATGCAATTAACGATATGTCATTGACAAATGCTGCATTGCGGCCTTCTGGAGAGAGTTACCGTGAACGGTTGTTTGCCAAAGAAATAAATCATAATCCATCTGAACAAATTGATGAATTGTTGTCAGATAACCATGGTTATCTTGTATTCCAAGAAGATACTATCAAATTTCTTCAGGAGATATGTGGGTTAAGCGGATCTGATGCAGATAACGTGCGTCGTGCTATTGGTCGTAAGCAGGTTGACAGATTACAGAAAGCATTGCCACAGATACTTGATGGATATTGTAACAAATCTCCAAAACCAAGAGAGATAGCAGAGCAAGAAGCAAAGGCGTTCTTACAAATCATTGAGGATAGCAGTAATTATCAGTTTGGTTACAATCATAGCACAGGATATTCAATGATTGGCTACTTGTGTGCTTATCTGCGGTATTATTATCCCATTGAGTTTTGTACCGCATTACTCAATAACGCTAATAATGATGAAGATTTGAATAATGGCAATGCTCTTATCAAGCAACTTGGTATTAAGTTACGTTCTCCATTATTTCGTCATTCGCGATCTGCATATTTCTTCAACAAGGACAATCGCGTTATTTATCAGGGGCTTGGCTCAATCAAGTATATGAGCACCGATGTAGCCGAGGCATTATATGGTATGCGTGATATGCAGTTTAAGAATTTTATTGATGTGCTATTTGCTATTCAACAGCTCAACTCTAAACCAGATGCGCGGCAACTTGATATTCTAGTTAAAATTGGTTATTTTGCAGAATTTGGCCCAGCCAAGGCACTATTGTTAGGTATTGAAATTTTTAATAAATTTTCAAAATGTAAGACAATTAAACTTGACAAATGGGCTGAAATGGGTTATAATGTAGATATGCTCAGGCCGTATACTGGTAAGCTAACAGAGAAAACAGCTAGTCAGCTTGATAATCGCGGTATCATTTTATCAATTCTACGCTCAATGAAAATGCCAAATACAACCATTGCTGATAAACTGAAATGGCAGATTGAGTTATTAGGCTATGTGGATAGTAGCGACCCAAATTCGGACCCTAATGATTGGCTAGTGCTAGATATCAAGACAACAGGATATGGTACGGTTTATGTAAAAATTTATAATTTGTGCTTTGGTGTTGAAAGAACACATAAAGTAAATCGACAATATTATAGCAAGAATCCAATAAACGTTGGTGATTGTATTAAAGCCGTTATTCAAGAAAAAGACAAGTATAAAAAAAATGAGGACGGTGAGTGGATAAAAACAGGAGAAAAAGAAAATATTATAAAATGTTGGAAAATACTTGACAAGTGAACGATTTTATGGTATAATATAATAGAGGTCAAAGCTGGGTTGCAAACTGGCTTAGTTTAAGAGGGTTGCCTATATCAACCCTCTACTCTAAATAAATCTTATATAGGGAGATTGATAAAATGAATCAATTAGTAGATATGACCGGGCAACGATTTGGTCGTTTAACCGTTATTGGAATTGGAGGTTGTACGAAAGAGCCAAGCGGAAGGTCGAGACCGTTATGGAAATGTATATGTGATTGTGGAAACGAAGTGTTAGTACTAAGAGACAATTTAATTCACGGAAGAACACAATCTTGTGGGTGTTTCCATTTAGAACAAAAATATAAAGCTCATAAAAATATAACATTTATGAATTTGATGGAGATATATGCAAGGGAAAGTTGTCAAATTCTGATGAGTATTTTATTATAGATACATCTAAGTATGATTTAATAAAAAATTTTTGTTGGTTAAAGTCAAAAAATGGCTATGTTATTTCTCGTGATAGGAATACAAAGAAATTGACATATCTACATAGGCTAATATTGAATAATGCGCCAAATAATATGGACATAGATCATATCAATAGAAATAAATTAGACAATAGGTTAGAAAATTTAAGAATTTGTACACATGCTGAAAATATGCAAAATTGTGAGAAAAATTCGTTTGAATTAACTGAGGCAGGAGTAAGATTTATAAAAAGAAATACACTACATCCTTGGATAGCTACGATTTGTTACAAAGGAAATAATATGTATTTAGGTTCTTACGAAACAAAAGAAGAAGCTGTATTAGCAAGAAAAAGAGCAGAAAAAGAAATAAAAGGAGAATTTTTTCCAAGATGAAATGCTGGAAGAAATTGGAGGTGTAAATCATAGACGCTGTTGAATATGTAAAGCAACGAAATCGAATGTGTGATTATTATGTAAGTTGTAGCGAGTGTCCAGTGGGTCAGTATAAAGTGTGTGCATCTATTGTGGGGATTCCTAAGTTAATTCCTATTGTAGAGCAATGGGCAAAAGAACATCCTGTCAAAACAAGACAGGGCGAATTTTTGAAGATGTTTCCTGAAGCTAGTATGTTAAATGATGAATATCTAAATATTTGTCCAGCTCAAATTTCAAGTGAATGTCGCGATAGGGAAACTGGCGGATGCTATGACCCTGGAATGGATTGTGGCAAATGCAAGCATGATTTTTGGCTAAAAGAAATTGAATGAGATTAAGGAGGATTAAGTAAGTAAATGAGTAAGAGTATTCTAATTGAGGGGCTACCAGCAAGTGGTAAGACAGTGAGTTTACGCAACCTACCACCGAAGGAAACATTCTGGATCAACGCCGATGGTAAATTTGGCGCATGGAAGGGCTTTGATAAGCTATATAACAAGACGAACAAGAACTATATCAAGACCGCCGATACTGACCAGATTCTTGGGTTGATGCGAGTTATCAATGAACAACAGAAGCAAATCAAATATATTGTTCTTGATACTATCAATTCAGCTATGCTTCGAAAGGAAATGACAGATAAAACACAGAGTTATGCTAAGTGGTCTGATATTGGTCAGTTTGGGTACGATATTGTTGACGCAGCTAACAATATGCGTGATGACCTAGTTGTTATTCTTGTTGGACATACAAGTGTCAATGATGAGGGTTATGAGAATCTAGTAACCAACGGTCGTAAGCTAGAAAAAATTCAGCTACCGGCATATATTAGTGTAGTTCTGTTGTGTCGCCACGAGGACGATAAATACAAATATATTCTTCGAGATAGCAACTGTTCTGCAAGAGTACCGTTTGGATATTTCGATGGTATTGATGAGATAGATAATGACATCATGCTTGTTCTTCAAGAACTTGAATGGGTGGCTAATAAATCTACTACTACAACTAAAAAAGCTGAGTAAAAATATAAACAAACTGAAAAATAATGTGAGGTATGTAAAGCATGAAGAAAATTGATAATTTTGACAAGATTCAGGAAAATGGTGGTAGCTTCAAGAGAATCCCTGACGGTGCTTATATTGTGGGGATTAAGAAGGTAACCGATAATCCAGATAAAAATTATTTAAGAATGGAGTTGGACGTGTGTAGAGGCGAGTACAAGAATTGGTATCAGAAGCTATACGATGCGGACAAGCGCGAAACAAAGTATTGGCCTCGAGATGGTGTCCTAGTACGCAGCTATTCAGATAAAGCTCTTCCTTTCTTTAAGGGCTTTATTACAAGCGTGACTAAATCGAATAAGAATTTTAATTGGGAGTGGGATGAACAGAAGCTAGTTAATAAGGTGTTCGGAGTCGTTATTGGAACTGAAGAATACGAACGTCAGAATGGTGGCATTGGCAAGCGTCCATATATTGCATCTGTTCATAGCGTTGAAACCATTGAAAAGGGTGAATATGAAATTCCTGCGCTCAAGGAGCTAACCACCACTAAGACAACAACCGCTCCTGCCAATGACCCAATCCCTGATTTTGGTGATGTGTTCAACACTACTCCCACTGATACGCCTACTCCTGTTGAATCAGAAAATCCTTGGGATGATTCTGACGAGAATAATCCATTCATGTAATCTATAAAAATATTAAAGGCGGGGGCTTGACAATCCCGCCTTTTTATTATATAATATAACCATCAAATGAACGGAGGATATATAATATGACAGTGTGGGATATATTCATGGAACTGCCTTATGGTATTCAAATGATGGTTGTTTGCAAAGGGTTTGTTGTTTGTAGAAATTTTGGAAAGCTCAAGGGTGATAGATGGGATTGGATTGATAACGTACCAGCTAAAAACGTATATCAAAATAACGGAATGGTGGTGTGTGAGATTTGAACGTTGGTATTATTGATGCTGAAATTATTGGGAAAACTAAACATAGATTTCCTAATATTGCTTGCATGAAAATATCGTCATGGTATAAATCACAAGGGGATAATGTTAAATTGTGTTTATCATATGAAGATATTGAACAATTTGACAAGGTGTTTATTTCTAAAGTTTTTGTCAAGACAGATGTTCCTATGGAAGACAAATCAATAGAAAAAACTGAGTCAAATTGTGCAGAATATTATGCCAACAATCCATTCTTAAAAAACCCAAAAATAGAATATGGCGGAACTGGATTTTTCTACGAGAAAGCACCAAAACTTCCTGATAATATAGAACATTGTCTACCAGATTATCATTTGTACGATGAATGGGTTGCAAATTGTATTGCTAATGGGGCAAAACAAAAAGAATTTGTTTATTACACCGATTACTCTATTGGGTTCTTGACGAGAGGCTGTTTCCGTCAATGTCAGTTTTGTGTTAATAAGATATACAATAAATGCTGTGCGCATTCTGCATTAGATGAATTTATAGACATATCACGTCCTAAATTATGTTTTCTTGACGATAATTTCTTTGCTTGTCCTGACTGGCGTAATATTATAAATTCTGTAAAATCAACCGGCAGACGGTTTCAATTCAAACAAGGACTTGATGAAAGATTGCTCACCAAAGAAAAAATAGAAGAAATTCAAACGTGGAAATATGATAGTGATCTTATCTTCGCTTTTGATAATATTGAGGATAAAGACTTAATTAAATCTAAACTAAATTTAATATATTCAACTTGCCCTAATTGGAAAAAACAAATGAAATTTTATTGCTTTTGTGGCTTTGATAGAGAAAATCAATATGACGATGTTTTTTGGCTCAAAGATATAATTGATCTATTTGAACGCATTTTCATTCTCTCTAAATATTCTGCTTTCCCATATGTTATGAGACATGAAAATTATAAAAAATCTCCATATAGAGGATTATATGGTGCTATTGCAGCGTGGTGCAATCAGCCATCTTTTTTCAAAACATTTACATTTGAAGAATTTTGTAAATGTAGAGGAATGAAGGCTGATGGCTATAAAAAGTATAAAAAGAATATAACAGGGTATCTTGCAGAATATGGCGAAACAGCAAGAGGTGCTTCGTGGAAATATTATGATGAGTTCGTCTCAAAAAATGAAGACAGTGATTATTTTCATTTAATCCCAAAAGATATGGCGATTTTTGGTATATGGTCTAAAAAATGAATAAATTTCTATGTGTAGCTCAACTGCAAGAGCTGCGAATTGACATATATCAGACCCACATGAAAGTCAAATTCAGCGTCATCGCCAATAATCAATGCTTGACCATGAATCAAACATTAAGCCGCAAATGGAATGAGCCGCAAATCAAATCATGGTTGGCTGTGGCGCAATATACCCATCCACGAGTAGACAGCTATATATATGTCAAAAATAAACATTATTATACAATGAAAAAATCTGATATACCTACTAGATTATTGGTATCAGGCAATATCAATGAATGGAAAAAATCATTGTATTATAATGTACAATATTGCCGCATAGCTGAAGATAATGCGCCTAATAGCATGAATATAGAAATGGATGGACAATGGGTCGATTCGAGCAGATTCTTGAATATATGCGGCGATTCGCCTAGGGTGTTTAATATCAAACGTCCTGACGGCTGTGAAGGCTGTATATGCCGATTGCAGCTTGAATATGATGCAGGATATAGCATAGAGCAAAATCGTGTTATAACGCATCCTAGCGGTCTTAGTGTGGTTGGTTGCAAGAGAATAAATGCGGCTATGAGCCAAGAAGAAATTGATAAGGGGATGTTAGAATATGAGATAATTTCCTCTTGACAACCTCCTATTTCTATGCTATAATTAAGTCAATAAATGAAACAGGAGGTTGTTTTATGAGCAAGTCATCTAAAATTAAATGCCGCCAATGCGGTAAATCAAGGACAAAACAAGATGCAATCGAATATAAGCCTAAATTCTATTTTTGCTGTGAGCAATGTAAGCAAGATTACATCAATGCTCATACCGCTAAGCCCAAGACAGAATCAAAAGATGATAGGCGCAAATTACTAGATTATATACGCCAAGTCGCCCCTGATGCCAATATGCGGCTTGTAGGCATACAGCTTGCTCAGTTGATGAAAGACAATCCTGATATGACATATGGCGGTATTGCTTATACGATCAGATATATCCATAAAGAGCAAGGATTGGATATATCCAAATCGCCACTTGGACTAGTCAAGTATAAGTATGATGAATGTAAGAAATATTATACTTGGCTAAATCAGGTAAAGCAGAATATACAGCAATGGCAAGCTGAAGATGGGGTCGATGTGGTTGTTAAAAGAAATGATGAGGAGAATGTGTTTGGGTAATGCTCTATGACCAAAATTCTGTTAGGTTGTTATTAGGTTGTTTGCTAATCAAGCCTTCTCTTGCTATTTCTGATAAGTACCCATTGAGTCGTGAAGATTTCACGGTCAATTTTCACCTCAGATTGTGGCAGGGCTGTGTCGCTTTGGCTAAGCGTGGAGCTGAGTCCATATCAGCACTAGACCTCTATATGCTATGTAAGAACAACAAAAGGGTAGAGGATATATTCAAGCTGAATCAACTAGACGATTTCATTGATACAGTCAAGCAGCTTGCCAATGTTGGGAACTTTGAGGTCTATTACAACAACACGCGACGAGCTACATTGCTTCGCTCATACAAGACAGTTGGATACAACATAGATAAATTTGAACAAGATAATAAAGCGACAATAGAGGACATAGTACAATATTTTGACGCACAGCAGATAGCTATAAAAAAGCAATTCTACAAAGATAAAGATATAGATGAGCTAAAAGCTGGCGACGGATTTGAAGCGATTAAAGAGGGCTTTAAGGCAGAGCCGCTATTCGGCGCAACGACCTTTAGCGAATATTTGAACACAGCTGCTAGAGGTTGGATTCCGGGACAGCTATCTATCTATTCAGTCGGATCAGGTGTAGGCAAGTCAACTATTGGCTTGGCTAATCTTGTGCAAGTATGCTGTCCTAGAATCTATGATATAGATAAGGGGCAATATGTAGACAATCCATGCTATCAGCATAAGGCTGGTCTATATCTCCAATTTGAGATGGCTGGCGATACTGAAATCACGCCTAAGATTGTGGCTACAATTAGCGGCGTACCATGCTTTAGCATCTTGAATGGGCGATATGAAGAAGGCGAAGAAGAACGTGTAGATGAGGCTATTAAAATCCTACATGAATCTAAGATATATATTGTCACAATGCCTAATTATACTGTCGATTTGATTGAATCATATGTAAAGGATTATGTTGTAAACAAAAATGTAGGCTATCTCTGTTATGATTATATCGTTGAATCATCATCTGTATCAAGCGATTTGGCTAAAAAGAATGGCGTGTCTACTCGTTCAGATCAAGTGCTATCTGGTATAGCAAGTAAGCTCAAGGATTTAGCTGTTGAATATAATATTGCTGTCTTGACATTTACTCAGGTTAATGCTAATGCTATGACACAGGAAATTATGGATAGCGGTGTTGCAGCTGGTTCAAGAGCAATTCAGAACAAGGCTGATGTAGCTGGCGTAATTATGCCGTTGCGCCGTAAAGAGCAAGAAATAGCTGATATGATGATGGAGAAATATCCTGATAAGGTAAAGCCAAATCGCGTACTGCATATTTATAAAATGCGGTTCTCTCAAGTTGAACAGGGTATTAAAATATATTTTCATCTTGATTTGAATACTGGACGAACAAAGGATTGTTTTGTAACGAGCAAGTTCGACAATCCAATACAGCTTCAAAGAACAAGGTTGATATATGCAAAATGATTGACATTACATCTCTTAAATCCCAATTAACCGACGACCGTATCATAGAGCTAATGGATGCTATAGGTGCGCCATTGATGAAGGCTGATAGCAACAATCTGATATTTCCAAGCATCTGTCACCATGGGGCAGATGCTATAAACCATAAATGCAAGTTGTGGTTCAGTCAAGAGCGGCAAGTATTCCATTGTTGGGTATGCGGATTGCATACGGATGCTATTGGTTTAGTTCAGCACGTCAAACATCTTGACTTCAATCAAGCTGTCTCATATATATGTTCTGTCCTACATTTGCAAGTAGGGCAAATAGAGCAGAATGAGCAGCTTGATAATTGGGCTGAATTGCGCCGATTTTTGCCCAATGCCGAGCCAGAGCCAGATAAGCTCTTAACGTATGACAAGTCTATATTATCTCTATTTGACCATTTATATCCGCAAGAATGGCTGGATTATGGTATTTCAGCGGATATACTTGATAAATTTGGTATAGGCTGGTATGCGCGTCAGGCGTGTATTTCCATACCTGTCGTGTTTAATGGACAACTCGTAGGTGTAAGGGGGCGATATACAAGAGAACAAGATATAGCTAAGGGCAAATATAGACCAATATGTACATTAGATGGTACAGTATTAAAATTCCCATCATCTGCTTGTCTATATGGCTATGACCAGAATAAAACCGCTATTGAAAAGTCGCGCCAAGTAGTGCTATTTGAATCAGAAAAAAGTGTACTCAAGTCGCCCCAATACGGCATAGATAATGCTTTAGCCGTCTTTGGCTCTAATATAAGCAAGCAGCATATTCAGCTATTACTAGAGTTAGGCGTAAATGATGTGGTCATAGCATTTGATAGCGATTATCACCAAGTAGGTGATGATGAATTTAAGTTCTTTGTTGTTAAGATGAAGAAATTAGCGGCTAAGCTAAAGCCGTATTTTTCAGTCAACATAATCTATAATAATCAAGGCTACGATATGTATAAATGCAATATGATGGATCTACCATATGAGCAAGCTATGAAATTATGGGAAAGTAGGGTGAGAGTGTGAGAACAGAAAAAAGGGTATTAGACCCATGTTGCGGAAGTAGGATGTTCTGGTTTGATAAAAATAATCCAGATGTTGAATTTTGTGATTGTAGAGAGTTAAATGCTAATCTATGTGATGGGCGCAAACTAATTATCAAACCAGACATTATTACTGATTTTACTAATTTACCATTTGATGATAATACTTTTTGGCACGTTGTATTTGACCCTCCACACATGATTACACTTGGAGAAAATTCATGGATGGCAAAGAAATATGGTGTACTTAAAGAGGATTGGGAAAAGACGCTACACGATGGATTCTCTGAATGTATGAGGGTCTTAAAGCCAAATGGAACGCTAATTTTCAAATGGAACGAAACGGACATTTCTGTATCAAAAATAATTCGAGTTATTGGATACGAGCCAATGTACGGACATAAATCTGGTAAATTGCAGAAAACACATTGGATGGCATTTATGAAATAGAGATAATGTTATGAAAAGCGAATGTAAATATGCACATGAATGCCGGTATCAACGATATGTGGATGGCAAAGAGCGCACTGTAGTTAGGATAGAATGTTGGGCTACTAAAGAGCCATTTGAATGTACTGAGCAATGCAGAGAAAATATGGTAAATATAAGCCACTATATGAAACAAGGCTAAAATGGAAACACAGATATAATACAAATGGCTCATGGTATAGTGTTTGTGCTAGATGTGGTTATCACTATGAGCTAGTTGAGGCTAATTATTGTCCTCGTTGCGGCTATGAATATAAGCCTTGGGATGGCACAATTTTTAGGTAAAAAAGAATACTTGACAAATCAATGTTTTTGTGCTATTCTATATTTAAGCCAACCGGCTAATATATATTTGGAGGATTATAATATGAAGAAAATCACGCTCAATGTCATGGAAGTAGAGGAGGCTTTTATGTTGTTTAAGGACGATCCTCATCTCAGAGATGAATATAAGGATGTTGAATCGTTCAAGAATGCTCGAATTGATGATATTGATTCTATGGTAGAATTTCTCAATCGAGACGCAGAGGACATCAGGATGCTTACAGAAAACGAAACTGATTTTCTTGGGCTTGACCATGGTGGTCTGTATTATATCAGTACTTGGGATAATGAATATGTGCTAGTTGAAGAAATTTGATAATTTAATACTTGACAAATCAACCTCTTTATGATATAATCACTATATCAAATATAAGGAGGTTGATTTTATATTAAGATTCATCCACTACTTGATTCCCTTAATGAAGCCACATTTTTAAGAGATTTACTTCGTGCCTACGAGATAGCTGATGTTGACGCATATCTAAATCCAGATAAGATTGAATATCAATCGCCTGATATGTACAAGAATATGGATGTGGCTGTTGATATGTTCAAGTATGCTAATGACGATATTCAAATTGGCATCGTTGCCGATTCTGACGGAGATGGCAACTTATCAGCGGCAATCGCATATTTGCTATGTAAAGAATTTGGAAAGAAAGAACCAGTAGTACTATTCCATTCTGGAAAGCAGCATGGTATACAAGACCTGATGCAAGATATTATTGATGCGCATATTGATTTTCTTATCTTGCCTGATTCAAGCTCTAATGAAAATGACGCTTGTTTAGAGCTGGAACAGCATAAATGCACTTGTCTTGTTCTTGACCACCATATCATTGAGCGAAAGAATCAACACGCCGTTGTAGTCAACCCGTATCGAGCCGACAATGCGCCGAATATCAATAAAGACATTAGTGGTACAGGTGTTGTAGAAAAATTTGCTTGTGCGCTTGGCTCGACTCAATCTTTCAAGGATTTAGTAGCTGTTAGCCTAATCTCTGATATTTGCAGCTTACGTTCACTTGAGAACCGTAAGTATGTATATGACGGATTAACTAATCCAACTAATCCATTCATCAAATACTGCTTAGAGCATTGTTGCAATCGTGGCGTTAATCCAGAGGGTGTGGCATTTGGTATTGCGCCTCTTGCCAATGCGCTTGCTCGTAGTGATGACCAGTCTACTAAGCGGTTATTCTTTGATGCGCTGATTGGTAAGATTGAGCCAGAAGCCGCCGTAAAGGCTATGAAAGCCGTAAAGTCCAAACAGGATTATCAAGTCAAGAAGGTTGTAGATAAGCTATCAGATGGGCTTGATACGTCTCATAAGGTTATTATCGGCTTTGGTGAACCTGAGAATAAATCCTATTTAGGGCTTGTAGCCAATAAATTCTGTGGAAAATATAATAAACCCACATTCTTACTCAGAGAGCTAAACAGCACAACATGGTCCGGCTCAATGCGCAGTCCTATTGATTTGCTTGAGATTATCAATGAATCAGGATTAGCTAAATGCCAAGGTCACTCATCTGCCTCGGGCATAACCGTGAAGAAGTCCAACCTAAAGCGATTTGCGCGATTCTTAGATGGACTTGATTTGGACGTAGAGCCAGATATTGAGGTGGCGGCTCAGATCAAGCCTAATAATATCACACGCAATCTTACAAATCTATGTGTAGAAAATAATATCCTATGGGGTAAGGATGTAAACAAGCCGTTATTTCATTGTACTTTAACAACTCCGCAGATTTATGTATATCGTAATCGCTCAATTACCGTCAAGTTAATTCAAGATGATGTTGAATTCATCAAATTCTTTGTTAGTAATGAAGAAGCAAGTCAATTTGAATCTGCTCAGGGTAAATCCATAGAGGTAGTGGTATCGCTTGGATTGAATGAATATAATGGACAGATTAAGCCGCAAGCAATCATTGAGCGATATGAAATTATTGATAAACCAAATGAAAATGAAATTGATTGGAGTGAATATTTTAATTGAGCAGAGCAGAAAGAAATCGTCGCAAACGGACTGAACGACCCCTAAAATATGCACCTATCAAATGCCCAAATTGCGGCTTAATGGTAGCAGAAAAATATGTGGTTGATCTAGATTCCACCTGTCCTATTTGTGGCAGAGAGCTATTTACAGAATTAAAGAAAATGATTGAAAAATAATTAAAATAGGGTATTGACAACCTCCTGATTCTATGATATACTTGATTTATCAAAGAACAGGAGGTTGTTTTATAATGGGTTACGAAAGCAAGGTATATATTTGCAATAGGATTAGAAATAATACCTACATCTACAATGAGGTAATTGCCGCAGTAGATATGTGCAAAATGGGTTATGATTCTGGATGGGCAGAGTTATTCAGCAAAAAGCTAGATGGTGATTTCCTTGGATTTGACCATGATAATCCTAGAAATCAAGACTGGGAAAACACAGAGCTGTTAGATGCCTATGATGAACCAATGATGTATGCTGACATTGATACTGTAAAAGAGTGGGTCAATAATCAGATTGAGAACGGTGAGGATTATAGACGGTTGTTTGTGTTGAAAGCTGTACTAGATAGCTTTGATAAGACACGATGGGGATCTGATAGAGCTAAATTGATTGTGGTTCATTATGGATATTAAGGAGGTATAATCATATGCAAGACGCATTAACCTATGAAGCATGGCTTAATTCCGTATGCCATGTCTGCAATAGCTTGTTAAAAGCAAATGTAAGCATCGTCGATAATGAATTTAAGGTGGTAGCAAGCAAATATAGATGGATTACATTCATCAATTTAGAACGAATCCATTATGTATATGACAAAGAATGGGAGTCAGCTTGGGGAGCAACTGAATTGATGAGGATGATTATTGATGAATGGGAACAACTGCTGATTGATGAGGATGATAAATGAAATACGTTGGAAGTAAGAACCGCCTAAGTAAGCAAATTGCACCTATTATCCAATCATATATTGATAATATGCCTAATTGCCGTGGTTATTTAGAGCCGTTTGTTGGCGGTGCTAATATGATTGATAAAATCAAATGCCCATGTAAGATTGGAAACGATGTTCATAAATATCTGATTGCATTACTAAATCATGTATCAGAGACAACAGATGATTTGCCTGATACCATCACAGAGGAAGAATATAATGCTGTAAGAACCAATCCATCCAATTATCCAGATTGGTATGTAGGGCTTGTAGGATTCTGTACGTTCGGCGCAAAATGGTTCGGTGGTTATCCAAGGGGCTTCAAAGCAGATGGCGTAACGCCAAGAGATATTACTAACGAGGCTATCAGAAATATCAAGAAACAAGCCCCCAAGTTAAAAGGAATATTTTTTGTATGTGGCGATTTCTGGAAATTGGATGTGGATCATATGGTCATTTATTGTGACCCTCCATACCGCGATACAACAAAATATGCAACAAGCGATTTTGACTATGATAAATTCTATGCTTGGTGTAAAAAAATGTCTAAGACTAATATCGTGTTGGTAAGCGAATACTGGATGCCAGATGATGGATTTGAATGTATCTGGGAAGGCAAGTTGAAGTGCACACTGGATAAATCAAGTCGTACCGATAAAACAGAAAAATTGTATAGGTGTATTCCATGCAAACAGTAAAATTAACCCCAATGCGCATGATATTCAATAATCCTGAATCCAATTTCTCAATTATATCATGTCGCACTAAGGATGACTCAATAGAACGTCATCCTCAATATGGCACAATCAGCTTAAAAGGAACTGGGATTGCCGACTTGAAAATGGGGCAGTCTATTGATTGTATCATCGAGCCATGTGAGGACGACAAGTATAAATATAGTTATAAATTCATTGGCTTTGCTGGATTTGTAGCTAAAGATGGCAAATTCAACTTGACTGAAAAAGCCGAATTACAGACGCTACGCAACTTAATGACCAATGGGCAAGCTGAATCATGTCATGTCGCATATCCTCATTTTGTCAGTATGGTACTGAATGGCGAAGAAGCCAAGTTGGACTATAAAAAAATTCGTGGTGTAGGCAAGGTGCTATTGCCAAGATATATTGACAAAATCAAGACAAACAATAAGCGCGTTAAATTTATGAGCGAGACATATGCTTGGGGCATTGAGCATGATGAGGATATAAACAAAATCGCCGCGACATATAAAAATGTATATGAATTTAGCAAGGACATAAGCGCTAATCCATATGCTGTTATGATTAACTTGCTTGAATGGTCGTTTGAGAGAGCTGATAGAGCAATAACCAAGAAAACGGCAAAATGGCTAGATAGCTATGAACGATGTGAGGCGGCTACTATCTATGCTCTGAAGCATAATGAGTTGGACGGCAATACAAAGATGCAAGCCAAACAGCTATTTGATATGGTCAAGAAGAAAACGCCTCAATGTGTTCATCATCTCCTCGATGTTGTGACGAAATCGGCGCAAGTACACTATGACCCGCCTAGTCAGAATACAGCCCTACAAGCCACATATAGTGCTGAACAACATATTGCTGATGTTATCAAGAAAAAAATAGCCAATCCACATTATTATCCTATGGATTGGCAGAAGTTTACAAGTGTAAACGGCTTAGAGTTGACTGATGAACAAGCGCAAATTCTTGAGATGGCTTGTAAACAAGATGTTATGATGCTGACTGGTTCGGCTGGTTGTGTTGATTGCGATACTGAATTTTTTACTGGTACTGGTTGGAAGCGAATTGCGGATTATCAAGACGGCGACAGGGTGCTTCAGTACAACGAGGACGGAACAGCAGAACTTGTAAATCCCATTGCTTATATCAAGAAGACATGCAATACGTTATGGCATTTTGAGACGCTTCGAGGATTAAATCAAACTGTCTGTGATGATCATAGAATTATATATGAAACAAGAGACGGTGTATTAAAAGAATGTAATATTGAACAACTAAAACAAATGCACTTACCGTCAACCAAGAATTTCCAAGGGAGGTTTCTCACAACATTCAACTTTGGTGGTTCTGGTATAGATTTAAATGAATGGCAAATTCGTCTAATGTGCGCGGTTTTGGCAGATGGGCATTTCAACGCCGGTAATAAAAATAGCACAAGATGTACATTTCATATAAAAAAGCAACGTAAGAAAGATAGACTGATTTATCTTTTCAATAAAAATGGACTTGAATATAAAGAACATGAAAGTACAGAAGAAGGATATACTGACTATCATGTGTATGTTCCAAGGAGAGAAAAGCAATTTACAGAGTATTGGTATGGGTGTTCTAATGAACAATTAAAGATAATTGTAGATGAGGTTGTTTATTGGGATGGATGTATAAGATACACAAAAAATAATACTAAGTATTTAACTTATTGTTCATCTATAAAATCAGACGCAGATTTCATTCAATATGCAGCATCCGCGATTGGAATTAGAGCGTCTATAAGCACTTGTAATAGAATTGGTGAAATCAAGCATTTGAACGGGAAAGAATATATTAGAAAGACAAATGTATATACGGTTCATTTTTCCAACAGAACAAAAGTAGGATTGTGTTCAGATAATAGAAGTAAATGTACTAAAACGCCCATAACTCAAGTGCCAACCACTGATGGATATAAATACTGCTTTACAGTACCATCACATATGCTCGTACTAAGAAGAAAAGATTGCATTTTCATTACTGGCAACTGTGGCAAAACAACAAGTATGCAAGCACTTGTTAATATGCTAGATAGCAATGGGTACACATATACTCTACTTGCCCCGACAGGAATATCTAGCAAAAAATTACGAGAAGCAACGCAAAAAGAAGCGTCCACCATCCATATGTTTTTAACCATGAGTGAGAACCTAGGAGATTATCTAATCATAGATGAAGCCAGTCAAATTAGCGTCCATTTGCTATCAATGCTATTTGATAAGGTAGCAGATACCACTAAGATAATCTTCATAGCCGACCCATCTCAGCTTGCATCTATTGCTTGTGGTAATATCGTTGAGGATATGCTTGATAGCGGCATCGTGCCTGTATGCAACTTGACTAAGGTATTTAGATATAACACGTCTGGCATTATTACCATAGCTACTGATGTACGAAATGGAGTAAATGACCATCTGACAGATACTTTCACAGATTATAAGTTCATTGAAACTGATACATTAGTAATCAATCAAATTGAACAAGAATATGCGCGGCTATTGACAGATGGATATAGTAAGGATGATGTGCTGATTCTATCTCCATTTAATAAGGGTGAAGTTGGCTCATTGGCTATCAATGCGGCAATTCAATCCAAATTCAATCCAAATGAATTAAGCACGGTTGGGCATACAGTCAATAATGTGCCTATCTATTTCAAAGTGGGAGATAAGGTCATTAACAAAAAGAATGAATATACTATGCCACTTGCTGATAATGACGATACGGCTTTTGTGGCAAATGGCGATATTGGCACAGTAATGGAAATTGTGCCAGATGAAAAAGAGCCATATATGATTGTGCGATATGATTGCGGTAATTGTATAGTTGATAAGTCTCATATCAAGAATACACTATTAGCATATGCAATTTCTACGCATTCATCACAGGGTTGTCAAGCTAAAGCCGTAATTGTGGTAATTGATAGAAGTCATGTAAGGATGCTAAGTCGCAATTTGTGCTATACAGCCGTATCACGCGCACAAGAGCGGCTAATATTGATTGGAGATGAGGTAGCTATTCAAGAGGGATTGAGAGTACAAGAGGAAAAGGAAAGAAATACTGAATTATGTGAAATGCTACTTGACAAATCAGCAGAATCGTGATAATATATATAACAAGGAGGTAAGACATGAAAATGAACAGGGATCAATTCAAGAAAATCCTTGATGCTTATTACGCTCAATCTCTGCCTACTAAATTTGTATTAGCAGTGGATTTTGACCATACACTATGTTATAGCTCATATCCGCTGTGTGGACTAGAAACGCCGATTGCAGAATTTATCCGCTCTGTACAAGAGATGGATATTGTCATTATTATCACTACTTGTCGTGAAGGCGAATCTGCTGAAATGGCTAAAGATTGGCTAAACAAGCACAATGTTCGTTGGGATTATTTTAATGAAAATGACCCAGCGCGAATTGAGCTATATAAGGATTGCCGCAAGATTTATTGTGATATGCTAATTGATGATACGGCATATTGCTTTAATATGAATGACTTTGAATAAAGGAGGACGATTTATTGTTTGTAAATGAGGTATATAAATCTATTTGGAAAGATAGATACCAAAAGAACGGCGAATCATATGATGACCAGCTATGGCGTGTAGCTGATTTTATTGCTACGGCTGAAGATAATAATTCAAGCACATGGGCAGATAAATTCTACCATATTATGGCATCTGGCTATTTTTTCCCAGCTGGACGCACTATGAGCAACGCTGGTATTGGTGAAAAGTTAACGCTCAATAACTGCTTTGTCGCGCCCATTGTTGGTAACAGTATGGAGCAAATTTTTGATGCTGTTAAACTCGGTGCTATGACACATAAAGCTGGCGGCGGCATTGGATATGCTTTTAGCAATCTAGCTCCTAATGGATATAGAACCCGTAATGACGCTATTGCATCTGGGCCGGTTAGCTTTATGGATGTGTTTAATGCACAGACAGCTACTGTTCAGCAAGGGTCAAGACGCGGCGCAAACATGGGTATGCTCAGTGTATATCATCCTGATATTCTCGAATTTATCCATGCTAAGTCAGCTACAGAAGGACGTCTCAATCATTTTAATCTGTCTGTTGTTGTAGATGATGCTTTTATGCGAAGTGTTATTTCTAATAGTCAAATTCAGTTGCATTGGCCCATCTATGACGAGAAGGGTAATAAGCTACCGTCATCTAAGTGGGATAAGAAATTTACTCAGCTAGTGTCAGCTCGTGATATTTGGAATGAAATCATGCAAATGGCATATGATAATGGTGAACCGGGCGTATTCTATGAGGATAATGCCAATAATCGCAATCCAGCATGGTATGTAGAAAGAATTGTTTGTAGTAATCCCTGTAAGCCTAGATAAAAGTGCAGGGCTTTAGAGAAATCTAATGAAAATAATCAATCGTGAATTGCTGGAAAGCGAAAGCCGATCAGCAGCCAAGTCAACAATAGGTTGGAAGGTTCAACGACTAATGTAAATTTAATATTATACGAAATTATAAGAGGCTATAATTGTATGAATAGTTCAGAGTTAAAAGGATATTTAACAGGACTTATTTTTGGAGATGCAAGAATTGATAATGGTGTAACTAAGCGTGCTATCAGAATGAGTAGCATCAACAAAGATTTTATCTATAAGATTAAATCTGATTTAGAGTCTTGTTCTAATTTTGATATTGTTGTAAATTTCCATCAAGGCAAATGGGCAAATGGATGTAATCATAAAGATAATTGGGAATTATATATCAAAGCCCATCCATACTTCGCTAAGAAATATCATCATTTCTACGATGACTACAAACATAGAGTAGCATCTAAAGAAGCATTAAGTTGGCTAACTCCAAATGGGCTTGCTAACTGGTATATGAGTGATGGATATGTTTGTCTTGTTGGCAAAACAACAGGTAGCATCAGAGCAAGACGTATTGATATTTGTACGGACAGATATTCTCTTAAAACAGTTGAAGCAATGAGCAAAATGCTCAAAGACAAATTTAATTTGGATTGTTCAATTATCAAAAGAGATAAATTCAGACGTTTGCGCATTCAGCAGTCTAGTTATGAAACGTTTATCAATTTGGTTAAACCATATATTGTTGATAGTATGATGTATAAGCTATATCTAGGATATGAATATCAACCTGTATGGATGAGTAATGAAAACTGGCAGCTCCAAATGAATTTACGCAGTGCGATTGCTCTAACGTGTAAAGACGAGGGATAAGATATAGTCTAGCACATTAAATATGTGTGGCAGAATATCTAGCAGGAACAATCAATACAACAGATCCATCTCAATATGGCGGCGCTTGTAATCTTGGCTCATTGTTCCTACACAATTTTGTAAAGAATCCATTTACTAAGCAGGCGCATCTTGATACCGATGCTCTAAGAAATACAATCTCCATTGCCGTCCGTATGCTTGATGATATTATTGATGTAAATAAATTCCCTGACAAGATTTACGAAAATTATCAGAAGGGCATGCGCACCATTGGTATCGGTATCACTGGTTTAGCAGATATGCTTGCTATGCTTGGTGTGAAGTATGATAGCCAAGAAGCAAGAGATTATATTGAATCTCTAATGAAAATGATTACCAATGCGGAATATTATGCGTCTGTTCAGCTTGCTAAAGAAAAAGGGTGTTTCCCTCTATGTGAGTTAGACAAGCACGTAGATGGCGCATATGTCGAATCTGTGCTAGAACATGATGTAATTGCCGCAATGTCTGAATATGGTATTCGTAATGCTAAGATTCAGGCGGTTGCACCATGCGGCACAATCTCTATGGTATTTGGTAATAACTGCTCAAGTGGTATCGAGCCAATTTTCTCTCTTAGCTATGACCGCAAGGTAAAAATTGGTGGACAAGACGATAAGGATGTAAAAATCGTCAAAATGATGGATTATGCTTATTATCTCTATCATAAGCTAAAAGATGAGGGCAAGCAGCTTGATTTTGACGAGCACGATATTTTCCCAACTGCACTTAATATGTCTGTTGATGACCATGTAGCTATGCTTGCTATTATTAGCAAATATACTGATATGAGCGTTAGCAAGACCATCAATGTGCCTACTGAAGCATCATTTGATGAAGTCAAGGATATTTATATGCAATGCTGGAAGAAGGGTATTAAAGGATGTACCATTTTCAGACCAAATGCAATTCGTCAAGGTGTTTTGCTTACTGAGGATAAGAAAGATGACGAATCTAAGCCTGAACACCCATCTCTCACTCTCCCTCGTGGCTCAATTATCGAACCAAGCAATGATCTGATTGGCAAAAAGCGCAAGATCCAGACAGGATGCGGTTCACTTCATGTTCTTGCGTTCTTTGACCCAATTGATGGTAATCTACAAGAAGTATATTTCAACAAAGGCTCAGCTGGCGGGTGCGTAGATAAAGACACAGAATATTTCAATGGCGTAGAATGGAAAAAGATTAGTGAATATAATGCAGATGAATACGAGCAAGTGTTACAGTATAACGAAGATGGAACAGCGTCTTTAACATATCCAATCTCATACATCGTAAACGACAATATTGAAAATTTGAAACATTTTCATAACACAACTGGTTTAGATATGGTTCTTTCCGAAGACCATAGAATGTACTTATATAAAAATTATATTAAGTATATGTCTGGTATTAGAAGTAAGTTGTCTACTGAAATTATTACTGTAAAAGATTTTTTGCTCGGCTCTAGAAATCGTCATGTGCCAACTACATTTTCTATGAACACAAATGGCATTCCTCTTGACAATAATTTAATTAGATTGCTCGTTGCAATTTACGCAGATGGTACATTTGATGGGCATAAAATCGTTGTTAATGTAAAGAAAGAACGCAAAAAAATTCGTCTTCGCCATCTTTTAACTAATTGTGACATTGGATGGACTGAAAAGAACATTCACAATACCGAATATACAGTGTTTTATATTCATCCTACACCAAGCGCCAAACAATGGTTTGCAGACAAACAATTCACACCAAAATGGTATGATTGCAATGACGATCAATTGAAATGTATTGTAGACGAATGTGTGTATTGGGATGGTTCTGTTGGCGAAGGAAATCGTCTTGGTTCTTATTTTACATCAAAAAAAATAGAAGCTGATTTCATCCAATTTGCATTAACACGGCTTGGGTTTAGAGCTACAATTTCTCTAAACAATGGAACAAAAACAGAACATGATAGCTACAGAATTCGTTGGACAACTCAAAACGTACATGGTCTATCAACGGCAACTATTGAAGATTATAAACCACTAGATGGAAAATCTTATTGTTTTACTGTACCCAGTGGTTTACTTATCCTACGTCGCAACGGAAAAATTTTTATTACAGGAAATTGCGCCAATTTCATGACAGGTCTAAGCCGGACGGTAAGCCTACTATGCCGCGCTGGTGTAGATATCATGACTATTAAAGACCAGCTTGATTCAACTGGTGCATGCCCGTCTTATGCTACTAGAAAGGCAACCCACCACGATACTAGCAAGGGTTCTTGTTGTCCAATGGCTATTGGTAATGCTCTTGTAGATATGTATAATGAGATGCAATCAGAACTGGATGATGATAGTAAAGACAATGAAGAAAAGCCGGTTAAGAAAACCCACATTGAACCAATTAAAGAAGTAAATATGCAACAGCAGTTATGCCCGGAATGCGGCGAACCGCTAGTGCATATTGGAGGCTGTGTTTCGTGCCCCAACTGTGCTTGGACAAAATGTGAGTAAATAAAAAATAATCCTTGACAATCTCTGTTTTGTATGATAATATGTAAGTACAATAAATCAAACGGAGGTTGTCAAGGATGTTTAGAAAAGGAAAATATATCGAATCAACTTCAGGAGTAGTCGGATATATTACAAAAATTGTTGATGGATTTCCAGTGTACAAGGTGCTGTTCCCTAAAGAATTCTATGGGTTGACGTGTAGAGTGTTTGATAAAAAATATTATAAAGTAATTGGCTAAAAGAAAGAGGGTGATGAAATGGTGTATTTGGATTACGCTTCTACCTGTCCTGAAATTAAAAGAAGAAACAAATGGATGCTGAATGCAAATCAACAATATGCTAAAAATGAGTCAGTAGCATTACAAAATTTTGAAAATGCGATCCGCAACAAATTGAATTTGCATGATGGAAAATTTTTATTTTGTCATGATGTTTCCACGTTGTTGGAACAACTAAACTATAGAATGCGCTTCTTGCGATACACAAATTTGGCCAGTTGCTTTGAACACGAATCCATTGTGAACGTGTCTCATTCAACATTTAACAATGAATCAGATTTATGTGTTCAGTTAGATAAATTGGAAGAAAAAAGTTGGTATGATAAAATCTTTGTTTATCAGATGCTAACAAACAACATTACAGGACGCATATATGACGTAGAAGCCATCGGAAATATTTGTAAAGAATATGGCGCATTTTGTTGTTGCGATCTTACAGCTGCCATTGGACACAATAAAATTCCAGAGGATATTTCAAGTTGTTGTGATATGGTGTTTGCATCTGGACATAAATTTGGGGCTAATCCTGGAATTGGATTTGTTTGGTTGTCTAACGCTTTAAGCAAGTGCCTATATGAATTTTCTTTAGGTGGAACAAAAGATTTAAACGGAATTGAGCAATTAACAAATGCGTTGAGTAAAGCAATAGACAGCTTAAACGAGTTGCATTTTGATGATTTGTCCAGGTTTTTGCAAAAGCAGCTTTATAAAAATTCATTAACCTCATATGTTGTAGATTCTCAGCATAAGAAAACAAACGCCATTAATTCTATCTTGCTGTTTGATATCAGCGCAGATTCTTTACAATCCTACTTGGCGTCGAAAAAAATTTATGTATCTGTAGGACATAGCGCGTGTGCAGACGACAAAGACTACAGAGTGCTAGCCGCTTGTAATGTCCCATTAGAATATGCGTCAAACGTGATTCGAGTCTCGTTCTCTAATGCAACGACAAAGCGAGATATCAAAAAATTGGTAAAATATATTCGTAAGTATAAATCTTTGTATACGGGGTGAATGCCATGGAGTATAAAAAATACCTGAAGATCTTTTTAGATTCTGTTCAGCAAAAACTAAACGGGAAAATAACCATCTACAATAACTCGATTGTATTCATGTCCAATAAGTACAAATGGGTTTATAGATGGTCTAACAACAATCTCATAGAGAAATACAACAATAGAGTAGACGTAAACGATGCAATTGAAGAATATATTGAAATTGTGTCAGAACAATGGCAGAATATGTTGTTTAGATAAGGATGGTGCGAACAAATGAATAAAAGAAACGCAATCATTGTCGAAGAAAATTTCTGGTGGCAAGGTGATCTGGACTGGTTTGAAGATAACAACATTGACATTTATTACGCATCTAAGTTCCACTGGAACAATAAGCCCCGTCATTGTCAATACGGGAAAGTTATTGAATGGCATAAAAACAAGTCTGGCGAAACAATTTATCTAATTGACTGCGGCAGATATTGCTACTTGATGAAAAGAAAGGGGTTGAGATTTGTATAATATGATTTATGAAATTATTGATGCCTTAACATCGTATTATAACAAATTTGGCGACGAAGAAACATTAGGCAGATGTTTTGCGTATATGAAAAGATATTTTCCATTGGACGATGTTTACATCCTAGATCGAGAGCTTGACCGTAGATACTGCTGTAGGAAGTGCGGCAAAAAGTTAGATTCATATCACTACAAAGAGAGATATGGCGATGTTGTATTGGATTGTGTTGGATATGCTTGCCATGATTGCGATATTGATTTTGGAAACAATACAGGAGATTGATTATGAACACAATTAGATTTTACGACGATATGTTAGGGAACGAACAACTTATCTGTTCGTGTTCAGAAGAAGATTTTATCGCATATCCAAATATTGGAGATATGGTGTCGTTGCCAATAGACGTTCCCGTTGAAATGCAGGATGTTTATGTCGTGAAGCAAAAATACATTGAAAAGGATGCTGTATCGTATTTTTGCAAATTATACAGTTGGGAGGATTGAGTAAATGGAATTTCTGCTAAGATATTTTGTAGATAGTAATGAAAGTTGTGAAGGGCATACATGGTCATATACACATGCCGCGCTTATGATTATTCCCAGAATTGGTGAACGTGTATGGATTGATGATAATATTTGCGTAGAAGTAGATATGGTCACATATTCGCCAGATCGTCATGATGATGACAAGCTATATATTGTAGATATTGAATGCCATGATATTACAGATGATGTGATGGCTGAATACGATAAGGAGGATTGCTAATTGCCTAAATACCTTGTTGAATTAAAGAAACATCCAACAGATGAAGATTGGGCATGGTGCAAGTATTGTACCCTAAACACGGTTGGAAAGAATGCAACATCTCTTCCTTCTGACGAATGGAAACGTAAACTAATTGCATCTGAACATAGCCCACTTAGAGAGTTATGGTTTGGTATTCATATGGTCATCCCCTATTGGGTATCAACGCATTTCGTTCGTCATCATGTAGGGTGTAATCATTATGTCCAATCCCAACGTAATGATAGGCAGTCCAAATACGACCGCAACAAAGCACCACAAGACGAGCTAGTAAGCCATGTCATGTCAATCAATGCTCAAGAGCTTGTATTTATGGCTCATAAGCGCCTATGTAATCAAGCATCACCTGAGACAAGAGCCGTTATGCAAGAAATTGTCGATGAAGTGGTCAAGGTTAATCCCGAGTTTAAGGATTGTCTAGTGCCACTATGTGAATATAGAGGCGGCTTATGCACTGAGTTCCATCCGTGTGGAAGAAATGGTAGGTAATAAAATGCTAGACATTAAAATTGTATATCATGATAAAAATATGCCAAAATTAAAAAGCATCGATATTGGCGACTGGATTGATTTAAGAGCTAGCGTTGGTGGATATTTTATGGCTGGAGATTTTGCCTTAGTTGATCTAGGTGTATCTATGAAACTACCAGATGGTTATGAAGCACACGTTGCTCCAAGATCATCAACTTTTAAAAATTGGGGCATTATTCAAACAAACTCCGTTGGCATTATAGATAACTCATATTCTGGCACAAACGATGTATGGAAAATGCCATGCTATTTTACAAGAAATACAAGAATCAATCCCGGTGATAGAATTTGTCAATTTAGACTTGTAAAGAAAATGGAAACGCCAACATTTACAGAGGTTGATAAGTTGGATGATGTAGACAGAGGTGGATTTGGAATTACAGGAGTTTAACCATGATTCTACCACGACTATGTATCAATGGTAGCAGATACCGTGTAGAGCTATATTATCCAGAAGAACCAGATGAAGCAATTAGCGTCTTTTCTGGAAGCTCTAAAGCGATGTGTGAGGCATTTATGAATCTACTATATATGGCGTTAGAAAATTATGACGAAGGATATTTTGCAGCTATAAACGATAACGAGTAAAAAAAATGGGAGCATGGTAGACATAATAATCTATCCAATGCTCCCAATTTTTTAATAATCGTACTTTATTTCTAATCTATAGTATCTTCCGGTGCTTAGATAGCACATCCAAACGACATTATCTTCTATTTAAAAAATATTTCTTTATTATTCATTTTTAATTAGCAAAAACTGTCAGGTCGAGTTTCCACCGTACTTGACTGTCTTGACATACAAACCATTTATTTTTTCCATTTTGAATATCATATATATGTCCAAAAGCTATATCAACTCTATTAAAAGCAGGCGGAGCACAAACGATAAACTCATTCTCTACAAATGTACCAGGAGCAAATGTAACTACACACCATGTAGGGGTTTTTGTCTCAAATATTTCTTTTGGAGTTTTGTCTGCTGTAAATGTAGCCGTCAAAGTCTGTTTGTCAATAGCTGATACATAAATGTGTAATGTTGTTACTCCGCTATCTCCGCTCCCCCCCCCACTAGCACTAACCGTTCTAGTAACAGGATCAACAGTCAGACCATCGCCAACATAAAATGCGCCACCAGGTACTTTTATTTTATTAGATATTTTACTAGACATAATGAAACCTCCTTATGTATTAACCACCAACGGCTTCTTTCATCACAATTTTTAGTGTCTGGTCACCTGTATTTTTGACCTGTTTAGCTTCAGTAGTATATCCTGCTTTAGTAGCTGTGACAGTATATGTATCGCCAATGCCGCTTAGTAGGAATTGTTTGGTATTGCCACTAACTGGGTCAACCTCTGTACCCTCAACATCAGTCACAGTGATAATAGCGTCCTTTGGCGTTACATCAACAGTAAGTAGGAAGCCCTCTTGTAGAGTAACAGCGCCATTTACAATCTTGAAAAAACGCCCATCAAGACCAACACCACAATTCCCTCTACCCATAATAGGCGCACCAATTTCTTCACCTTCCGAACCATGTAGAGTGATATAACCAGAGCCGCCAACTTTAACCACGGTAAATAATGCGCCATCCCAGAGCTGACCGCAAGTAGATACTGCTTTACTTCTATCAACAGTTGTTGCATTTGCATCACAAATCACACCGTTAATAATCTTGAGTGTATTCTTATCTAGTCGGATTCCTCCGCACCAATTAGCCATATTCAATCATCCCTCTCTATAATTATGCTTTAGCTACCCATGCTAATGCACCATTTACAATGCCTAGAACCTTGTCATTATCAGCAGCTGTGAATGCTGGTAGAATAGCATCAACATATGCCTTATCAACTGCGTCATTATCTTCAGTTGCTTCAGCCGTTAGCTTGAGCTTGCCTACCATAGTGCCACCTGATTTAAGAATTGCACTAGCTTGGATCGCACCTGTCTTGCCATCTACATATTCTTTTGTAGTGGCATGATTCACTGATGTTGGCGCACCTACGCTGACAGGTACATAAGTAGCCTGTGTATCAGCCTTAACGAATGCCGCCGTTCCATCGTTTGAGCCAGTTAATCTAGGCGCATTTGTACCGGTTGGCTCAATAGTAGAGCCAATATATAATGGAGCTGGGCCGTCTGTACTGATTCTATGAGCATTGACAATACCATGCTCATTCATGTTCAAATCGCTATCAATCTTGCCATCATCACCTAGTAGGCTGTGTTTATCTACATATGCCTTGGTTGCCGCATCTTGGTCTGCTGTTGGATTAAGCAGGTCGGTGATTTTATGATTGTTCAAGCTGACCTCTGATTCAATAGCCATGCCGCTATCTGTATTGCTAATGGACTTAACACCCATAATATTGTTGCCATTCATATACAGGTTGCCACTCATGGGAACTGTGCCATCTGACTTGAAATCTCCTGTCGCGCCATCAGCACCAACTGCACCCTTCACATTGAGTACTGGTCTACCCTGTGTATCCTTGGTATAATTAAATTGGTCTGAATTTAATAGATAGCCACCATCTGCGGCTCTGATTGTTGCCATATATTATCACATCCTATTTAGATTAAAATTTATCCTCTATGACCCAATATAAGCCATAGAGGATATCCTTTCTTTTACTCTGTTCTTGTGTAACTATTTCTATAATTTACATCTTCTCCGTATTCATAAAATGTATAATCAGTAGAAAAATTTGTAATATTGAGATTTAAACCACACATGCCAGTTTTCTTAACCGCATCATTTCCAATGTCTGTGGCGCTTCCAAATAAATTTTTCCCAATAAGCATTATAATTTTACCATTACACCCATCTGATAATGAAGATTTTTCAACACACTTAAATCCATACGGTTTTGTGTATAGATTGAGAATATCTTCTTTACCCATAACCATACCACCAATATAAACCGGCGCGTATTTCTTAAGCAAATTTACCATTTCAGTTTCTGATGCTACTGGCATTTCCATAACTTTGAGGTTAACGTCCGTCAGTTGCATATATTGCAAATATGAAATTGGAGTGAATCTAATATCATACATCGTTTCTCCAACCTGTAGACTTTTCATCTTCATAAAATCGTCTAGGTTGATCAATAGTAGTTTGCTATAACTAGTCCCACCTGTCATCGTAAACGCTTTGTTCATTAATTCGTCCGTTCCTGATGTAAATACATTGTTTGATCGTGTAATATCACCATATAGATTAAAATTACCGCCAGATGGTTTGTTGTTGTAAAATTCAAAGTTGTATGTTTTTTTGCATTTTTATCACTCCCCCTATTATACTATAACCGTCAAAAGAAATAACAACTGATTCGCATTAAAGATCAAACTACTAGTTGAAAACAATCTCCATGGGATTGAATTGGACGTTGGGTCATAACCAGTTTGAATATTGACAAACATTGGCAGAACGTCCTCAGAACCAACTGGAACAACTTGTAAATTCCAATACTTCCATGTGTTCATATTGCCAATTGATGAAGCAGAAGGAGTAAATGTATTGATAATTGATTTATACCATTTTCCATCATCGGTTGGTGTTTGTATATTGATACTACTTGAATTGAAACGTCTTTCAGTCAACACCTTACGTCCGCTTTTGTATGTAACAACTTCACGATTGTCAAGCACGTCTAATCCAATTACATAATCTTTAACGCCCAAATTTATTAGTGCTTGCTCTGCATTGTCTGCGTCTGTACCACCAAGAGTAATTGGAACTGTGCCATTTAATATATTGCCTGGGGAAAATTTACTATTTGGCATTAAAAGCTTGTTAGTAAATCTACTAATTTTACATTCATATTGTTGCTCAAAATTTGGATGCTGCGCCCAGGTTGATTGCTCAGCAATAATACCGCCAACTCTATCAGCGGTAGCAATAGATGGTTGTGGTAGCAGAACGTCATAATCCGTCCCGTTATATTCTTGCCACGTTACATTTTTACTGGTTCCCAATTATTATTCCTCCTCTTTAAAATAAATTTGCCCTTTTGTCATTGTTGTAGGTGGAGTTTTTGATACTTTTATTTTATCGCTTTTAAAAGTATCATCTTTTAGATTCTGTAAATATGTCAAATTTTCTGCCGACATGTTATATACTGTTTCATTATATGTCGCATTGGCTATTTTTTCTGCGTTTGTAAGATAATAATCTAACGCAGCTTGATAATTTCCGTTAAAACAAAAATTGTAAAAATCTTTCCAGAATATTTTTTGCGAATAGTGAACATCTTCTCTTTTAAAATAAGTGAAACCCATTGTTTGTGCCACCTCACTTATCTATTTTAATCCAAAAATCGCCCTTCGCCTGAGTGATGGGTTGAGTTTCACTTACGATATACGCTGGACTATATTTTGCAAGAAAAAACTTCTGCAAGGCGTAACAGGTATCGGTCAATACGTTAAAATCTTCAGACGTTATCAACTTTTTTTCTATCATTGGAATTTGTGATAGGGCGTCCCGCATCGCGACAATGTCTTGAGCCAAAACGGCATCTTGATATGCTTTTAGATATACAGTATCTGTGGTTGGGTCTATGTTCATTTTTTCATCAAATTCTTGTATTTGCTCTGGGAATGTTGTAGCCAATTCTTATCACCTCTATTTAAATATTTGGGTATAATGGATAATATGTTATAGCATTTATTGTTTGTTGCCCTGATTCTGACAGATCAACACTTATAGATTTTACAATATATTTTTTCACTTCATCCTTGCCAAGCGGTTTATGCTCTATAACTTGATTAACATCCAAGAAGTGCAATGGAATACAAGTGAATTGTACAGAGTCATTTAACCTAGTATGTTTCCATAACTCATAATCGGCTCGTTGTTGCGCTAGATTATCAGACATGATATTGTCGTATTCCCCTCCGCATAAAACTTGCGTTATTTTTCCAACTGGGCCATATACATAAAATGGACTTTCTTTGTTTTTATCTTCTGATATTGCGTATGATTGTAGGTTGCCAAGGCTAATTACACAGTCTGGATGGGACGATTCATATTTGAATACATATGGGTGTGCTTCGCCAACTTCAGTATATGGCTTATCACTTAACATGGTTTGTTGATAATTCTCATCAACTAATACATAATCGCCTATTTTTACATCGTCTTTTCCAAGAATAGTAAAATAGCACCATCCGGCAGCTGTGTTATTAAAGTCGAATCCATATAAAGTGTTATCTTGCATTTCTGTTATAGATGGAAATTTTACTGTAAAATAATTACTGCCGCTTAACTTTGTAAATGTTGTTTCTGTAGAAAAATGTTGCACGTCCTTTGTTGCGCCATACACAACAATAACATTTTTAATATCAGAAAAATCAGTAGTTATCGTCTCAGATATTAAATTGTGCTTCAATACATCGTCAGCTAAAACAATCTGTTCGTTAGACCCTGTTGGTATTTTTTGATACCTAAATACTCCGTCAGTGTCAAAGAATATTTCATAATTTGGTAAAATATTTCTAAGCTTATCTAAAATATTATATACCGTACTTCCTTGCTCTATTTCTATATCATAGGGCACTTCCTGAATTGATCCGTCGACGTTTACACATTCTGAGATCACGCTTCTTTTGAATCCCGTAAAATCATTTAATATTGCAGTCATAACCTCTTTTACAGAGCTGCCTTGAGGGATTGTGACCGGAAGTCCTGGCAAATATCCGTTTCTCAAGCCAGTTAAAGCCGCCATCAAATCCACCCCTTGAAAAGAGACGGTATTCGTAGTTGCATTGTAATCCCATTTTGGAGAATTTATCATGTATATGCCGTAATTCTCCCACACTGTTTCACCGGTTTTAAAATTGTCAATCCCACATTGCACCTTAATATATTTATCCAAGTATATTTTGCTGCCGGGACTTATATCAAACGACGCATCGGTTACAATTAAAGATATGTCGCACGTTCTGCGAATATCAGATGTTGCGTTAATAGATATGCTTCCAGATAACACATTCCCAGTTATTTCCTCTGTTGTAAAAAATTGCCCAGTTTTAGCATCTAGCTCTAGCATATCAATTTTTATGTGTTGGTTTCTAACGGATTGTAGATAAACATCCCTATCCATGTCTGATTACCCACCTCCTTTTTTACATCATCATTTATAACGTAAAAGGAACGATGCCGCAATCCATCATGTCCTTTTCGTTTGTCGCATCGCCAATTTCCATAAAATTGAAAGATATGTTCATAATACCAGCATTGTAGTTATTATCATATTCTATGGAAGGTGCGCCAGTGATTGCTATGAGCCACATATTCCCATTCGTATCTCTTAAAATTTTCGGCTTTTTATTCGTTAAGAATTTTAATATTTCATCTTTTTGCTTTGTTATATCTTGTTTATTAAATTCTTTAAGGTCAAAATAGTTGCCAATAACTTTTGAGCTTACGGAGCCAGCCTGATAATTTGTATCAGCATTTGAAATATATACTGGATATTTTCTGCCAATAGGCTCAAACGTCCCTACATTTATTTTTTGAGTCCCATTACCATATTTTACATCTGCCACCATCTCATAAGAATATGTGTTATCAGACAGGAATACATTCTTGAATTTCACTGTTACTGGATCAGTTTGCACAGAAGATGACGATACACCAGATTTTAAGATTGGTATCACGCTATATACGTATCTACCACCATTTTTGCCTGCAAAATCTTTAAATATAAAGTCAAATTCTTCTATCGTTGGACTGTTTATCGTCTTTTCATATACTATCATTTTGTCGCCAGTATCAATATCTAACCGTACAACCTTAATAGCAGATATATTACTAAGAGATTCAGTTAAGTTGCCAGCATTTAGTGTATTCATAAATTGTGCAAACATTATGGTTGAAAAATCCCATTTTAACGGTTCATTTGGATTTATATTTGTTGAATACGTTCCATATAAATAATCAAATATGGCGTTCCTTAATTTTACAGAATCAATCGTTTTCTTAACTGTAGGATTTGGATTTAATGCATTTGTACTTAAATATAAATCATATCCACATAAGGCTATCATTTATCCACCACCTCAAAAGATATATCGCATAAATTATCTATTTTTCTAAATACTATTCTATAGTCTTTTGTCGCATCGGCTTTGTTTATATAATCGCTTAATACTCTATAATAAAATGGTCCGTCTTTTATACAAACTTCAGCACGCACTTTCCCAGTATCTATATTGCTCTCTTCCACATTTATCAAAATATATCCATCTTCGTTTTTCTTCTCCATCTCAATAATAGATTTTTCTGCATCGCCATACTTATTTAACGGATAAAGGACTGGTGAATTAAATTTTATTATCAATGCAAAATTTCCATCTATCTCAAAACCTTTGTCAAATATCACATAACTACCAGGCTCTACCAACGAAACATAATCGTTGTCTATATATGTTGGTGGCGAAGGATAAGCCTCACCTTCAAATAGAACAAATTCAGATTTTACAACAACAGCGCCGTCTTCACAAGTTGTGCTATTATCAATTATAAGCGGGAAATAATCTGATGCTTGAATATATTGTGCTACGAATGTTTTTGTCTTTATAATATTGGTATTGCCAACTGTAACAACATTTACTTCGACAATATATGTCCCATCATTTGCCAATTCAGTTTTAAATTGATATGACAAAGACTTGTCTTTAGAATACAGGATATCACCAGAATAGTCTAATTGTGTGCCTATAGAATTCAATAGACGGAAACTATATTTATTGATGCTTTCATCTTCTTTTTGTGAATATGTAAACGAACAAGTCAACGTCGCGCTTTCATGTGTAGTTTCTGGGCTAACTATTACTATCTCTGGATTTATATAAGTTGTAACAATTTGAATATTGGATTTTTCTGAAATTTGCCCTTGATAATTATATGTCGAAACAGTTACTTCATATGTCACATTGTTCCCAAAATTATCGCCTGTTAAAAAATTTGCAGGTAACGTAATAGTATATTCAGACGTTGAAGATGATACGCTAGAAATATATGATTTTTGATATGTTTTATTTTGTACGTTTATATTTAATATCGCCTTAACGGGCTTGTCGCCGCCAGAGGATATAAATGTAATGTCCTTAGATTCAGTAACATCAAAGGACGCAATGGGTTGTAGGCTAGGTGTTACGAGTGCCAATTGCATCATCTCCTTTATTTTATACTAGAAAATCATGCTTTTTTAATCTTTCGTTATATACGTCATTGATATTTGCAATAGCATGAACAGCTCGATTGTTCTTATATTGTGGATGTTCCCTACAATACGCTTCATACCCATCTATCTCTGTCAATACTTCAATAAATTCTTCTTTTGTGTGCGGTATGTCTCGTAATATCTCATTATCAAAGTGCAATATACGTGTTCTACATTCATTTGCATTACGCATTTCGTACCGTTCTATCTGCAAATCTAATTGATTTTGTAGGCTTTCTAGCTTTGTAATAATCTCAGCGTTTATAGCCCTTCCAATTCCTTTTGCCAATGCCGACCATGGATTTATTTTAATTTTAGATACTTCAATCAATGACAATATAACAATCAATAATCCAGAGCTGCCTAAAACAATTCCTTGAATCGTCACTGTTTCACCCCCCTATATTTATACATCCCCAATGGCGATCCAAGCCATTTTACGATACGATAGTGTTGTACCACCAACCGAAGGAACATTAACTGTAAAACCAGTTGTAGTGACCGAATCATAAAAAGCAGTGCAGACGACGCCATTGAACGGCTGCCCGATAATCACAATCGGCTTGGCGGTGAAGGTCGTGCCGAAGGAAATAGTAGTGTTTGTCTGCCCTGTACTTTTATATCCTACATTATTCCAGCCGCAGACGATTTTCTTGCCGCCCAGCAGC
>OLFY01000221.1_pt1 | contig 89552 bp, 81 predicted proteins | sample 1605611 | NCBI WGS metagenome assembly OLFY01 (sample SAMEA3888923, study PRJEB22519) | human gut metagenome | biome: human gut; feature: human-associated habitat; material: faeces | place: Denmark | collected 2011 | reverse complement strand
CACGTCCGGACGTGTTGCTGCGGTTTTGACTTCTACTCCGGGAAGTTCCGAGTATTATTTGGGAGGCATTGTTTGCTATGCAGACCATGTGAAAACAGACATATTGAATGTTGATGCCAAGGTAATAGAAAATAGGAGTGCTGTTTGCGAGGAAGTGGCTAAACAAATGGTCATCGGTGCAAACAAACTTTTTCATTCCGACTATTCAATAGCCGTAACCGGATTTGCAGGTCCCGGTGGTGGAACAGATGAAGCACCCGTTGGAACTATTTGGATTGCTGTTGGAAATGCAGAGAAAATAGTAACACAGAAATTAGAGAAAGACTGTGGTCGTGATAAGAATCTTGCTGTTGCAACTTTTTATGCAACAAAGATGATTCACGATTATTTGAAAAATCTGCTTCCCGATGAACCGTAAAGATTGATTTCATATACGACCGGACGGCAAACGAATGTCGTCCGGTCTTTTTTTACTCAAGAAAAAGGAAAAACTCTATAATATTCGTTTCCTTTTTGAGCGATAATATTTCCCATAAAAAAACACAAGGCATGTTGCAAAAAACACAAGGCACATATTTTAAAATAAGTGCCTTGTATTTCAAAATATATGCCTTATATTTTTCGAGATTATAAGTTACTGTATTACAATATGCTTTACGGAACCATATTTATACTGTTATATGAATTTTATGTATCGCATAATCAGTTTGCCTGTCGGAAGAATTGAAATTAAATCGCAAAAAAACGTATCTTTGCATCTACTAAAAAAGGAACAAGGTTATGTATAATTGGTTTGAATGCAAAGTAAAATACGAGAAAGAAATAGGCGAAGGAAAAGTAGCCAAACAAGCCGAGTCATATCTGGTAGACGCTCTTAATTTTACGGAAGCAGAAAAAAGAATAATAAAGGAAATGAAGCCGTTTATAAGCGGTGAATTTGAAGTAAGCGATATAAAACGTGCACGTTTTGCGGAGATGTTCGAAAACAAAAGTGAAAGTGCCGACAAATGGTATCAGTGCAAAATTGCAATCACAACCATAGACGAGAAGAAAGGAGTGGAAAAGCAGGTTGCTCAAGTTATACTGGTGAATGCTTCCGATTTACGCGATGCCATTAAATGTTTGGATGAAGGAATGAAGTCTTCCATATCCGATTATGGCATAACATCCGTTTCCGAGACCAAAATCATCGACGTTTTTCATTACGAAGAAGCCGCACCGGAAGGATTTGTAAAAATAGAAAGCAAGAATGCAGACAATAACTAATGCTATATCAGAAATAAAGGCAGAATTACCGGACTACGTTACATTGGTAGCCGTATCAAAATATCATATTCCAGAAAAGCTCATGGAGGCATACAACGGCGGACAAAGAGTTTTTGGTGAAAACCGTCCGCAGGAAATGACTCAAAAACACGAAATTCTTCCTGAGGATATTTGCTGGCACATGATAGGACATCTGCAAACCAATAAGGTTAAAATGATTGTTCCTTACGTATCAATGATAGAATCTGTTGATTCCGAAAAGTTGTTGAAAGAAATAGACAGACAAGCAGAACGTGTGGGAAGGAAAATTCCTGTATTAATAGAAATACATGTTGCAGCAGAAGAAACCAAGTCTGGATTCACTCCTGAAGAATGTCGCGATTTCATTGACAGCGGACGATATGAACAATATAAAAACGTAATTTATTCCGGTTTGATGTGCATGGCTTCGCATACCGATGATGAAAAACGCATTCACTCGGACTTCAGAAAGGTTTTCAACTTATATGAGTCTTTGAAATCGGAATATTTCTCTAACGACAACAGTTTTGCTTACCGTTCCTGGGGTATGAGCGAAGATTATAAAATTGCAGTTCAAGAAGGTTCTAATATCGTAAGAATAGGAACAAGAATTTTCGGAGAGAGAGATTATACAAAATCATTTACTTTATGATTGAAGTTTTGAAGAAATATTTTCCAAACTTAAGCGAACAGCAGCTCGCTGCATACGAGAAATTGATTCCCGTCTATGAGTCTTGGAATTCCAAAATAAATGTGATTTCACGCAAAGATATAGACAATTTGCTTGAACATCACATTCTCCATTCTCTCGCTATAGCCCAAACAATAGATTTTCCCGATAACGCAAAAGTTTTGGACGTGGGAACAGGTGGAGGATTTCCCGGTGTTCCTCTTGCCATAATGTTTCCTCAAGCAGACTTTACACTTATAGACAGCATCGGAAAGAAATTATTGGTGGCTGATGCAGCTATAAAATCTGCAGAACTAAAAAATGCAAAAACCATACACCGTAACGCAATAGAAGAAAAAGACAAATATAATTTCATTGTAAGTCGTGCGGTAATGAATGCTGCGGTTTTACTAAAAATGATCCTCAAAAATTTTTCACAACAGAGTGTCGGCTCGCAGCAAAATGCTTTGATAGTTTTGAAAGGAGGAGATTTAAGCGAAGAATTAATGGATTTGGAACGCCTGAAACATTCTGACAAAAGACTGAAAAAGTGCGTTATTAAAACTTTCAAAATAAGCGATTTCTTTCAAGAAGACTTCTTCAAAGAAAAGTACGTAGTGCAAGTATTATTCTAAGCCATATTGATAATGTTGAATATACAGCTATTTGTGGTTAACATGATTCGTGAAAACTGCTACGTGGTTTCTGATGAAACAAATGAAGCGGTTATTATAGATTGTGGAGCTCTTTTTCCCGAAGAGTGCGATAACATCCAATCATATATAGCAGAAAACCAACTGCAACCTAAGCATTTGCTATGCACACATGGGCATTTTGATCACATTTTCGGAGCAGAATTCATATATAAGACGTATGGATTGAAGCCTGAAATTAATTCTGCAGACGTAATGCTTTATAACAATTGTGCAGAACAGATTAAAATGTTTGTAGGAGAAAGTGTTGATATAAAAACGCCGATAATTGGTAATTATGTTGACGATGATTCTATTATAAAATTTGGCACGCATTCTTTTTCTGTTTTGTCTACTCCAGGACACACTCCCGGAGGAATTTCTTTTTATTGCAAAGAAGAAAAAGTTGTTTTTACGGGAGACAGTATATTTCGGCATAGTATTGGACGCACGGACTTTGCTTATGGAGACGAATCTGTTCTGATTAGGAAACTGCGAGAAAACGTTCTAACTCTTCCTGATGAGACTGTAATTTATCCTGGACACGGGCATTCAACAACAATAAAAGAGGAAAGAGCAGAAAATCCTTTTTTCACCACAATATATTAATAAGGTAACGTCATAAAAGCATTAAAAAAAATATCCGCAGTAGTTATAGCCATACTTTTGTGTGGCTATATGCTGTTATTGTTTTTATCAGATTTACCTTTTGTGCAGCATCGTTTGGCAAGAACATTCTCTCATACCATAACAGAAAAGCTAGGAACAGAAGCAAATATCGATAATGTTCAGATTGGACTTTTTAATTCCATAATTCTTACAGGGGTAGAAATAAAAGACAAGAATAATGGTAAACTGCTAAAGGCAAATAAAATATCTGCCAAGATAAAATTGCGGTCATTGTTTATTTCTCCTTTAACAATAAGAACCGTTGAACTTTACGGAGCAAATATAAACTTGACAAAAGAAAGAGACGATTCTGATTATAATTTCCAATTTATAATAGACTCACTCTCGCAAAAAGATAATAGGTCAAGTAAAAAGTTAGACTTAAATATAAAGTCTATCATATTAAACCGCTGCTACATATCACATAATATTCAAGACAAACCATACAAGAATGTTTTTGATTTTAATCATACTGCATTCAAAGACATAAACGCGAGTATTGGTTTCAAGATTATAAATGGAGATTCTGTAGATATTAAAGTTCGTAATATTGCTTTTAGCGAAAAAAACGGATTCAAACTAAAACACGGATATGCCAATGCATCCATTAACAAAAACACATATAAGATACCGATAATACAACTTGAAACAAAAGCAAGCTATATAATTGCAGAAAACATTAACTTCGTAAAAAACAAAAAGCAGAGGTTTTCGGGAACAGCAACGATAAAGCCTTCCACAATTTCTTTAAAAGACATTCAACCGTTTGTCTCTACTAAAATGCCCGATGTAGTGTTCTCTCTTGATGCTTCTTTACGTTTGAACGATAATAAACTGAAGATTCTCAATCTTGCCGTTTCAGAAAAAAGCAGAAATGTAGAACTGCAGGTAAAAGGTGAGTATTCAAACGCCCAAGACTTTAATGTAGACGTAAAAAAGCTGAACATAAAATCGCCCTTATTAGAGAACATTTCGGGAATGTTTCAAACGGATAAAACTCTGACACAAATAATAAGGAATATAAACCGTGTAGATTTACAGGGATACGTGCGTAAACATTATTCTTCTCTAACAGCAAAAGCAAATGTAAAAACTTATACGGGCGATATTCTTATAGATGCAAAAAGAGAAAGAGATAAAACCAATGTTAGTATAGCTTCCAGCAATCTGAACATCGGAAAAATCCTTTCAAAGGAGGATTTGCTTGGAAACACGTCTTTTGTTGCAAAAGCAAATGGCGTAAACATAAAAGATTTTGCTTCGTCCATAAAATTTTCCAACTTAACTCTCAAGAAATACGAATATAGAAATATTACAGCTGAGTTAGAAAGAAAAAATAACGAACTCGCTTTTACCATAAATTCTCTTGATAGTAATGCTTACCTAAAAGCTAAAGTGGACGTAAAAGAGTTAGAAAGTAATAAACCGCAATATTATATTGATGCTGCAATAAAGAAATTCGCTCCGCATGCTTTGAATTTGTCGAAAGGATATTCGGCTACAGATTTTTCGGCATTGCTAAACGCTAATTTTTCAGGAAAAGATTTCAAAAACTTTGACGGTGATATAAAAGTATCCAATTTACAAATTTCTAAACCGGATACGGCTATTAATATCGGCAATCTTTCTTTGAGTTCCCGCAATAAAGGGAAGGGAAGACTTGTTTCTGCAAATGGGAATTTTGGAGAGGCTGAAATAAACGGAAAATTCAATTTTGAATATCTTGCAAGAGACTTCTTGGATATAATTAACCCAATGGATAACCATGGAAAAAGGCATTCCGATGAGAACGTTTTTGATTTCAACGTACATTTGAAAGATGCCACAATTATAAACCTGTTGGCAAATACGAGCATGAGTTTCATTGGGAAGAACTTTTTATATGGGCACATTGATTCTTACAACAATATTTTCCAAATAGAGGCTTCCGTTCCCCAAATGATATATAATGGTGGAGAATATTCTGACGTGGGACTCTTTTGCAGAAGTGATTCCAATAATACTTCCATGCGTTTTCATGCTTCAAAAAAACTCCAAGAGGGTAAATTGGAAATAGAATCCACCGTAGGAACAAAAGGTTATAACTTGGAAAATTCTATTGCTTGGAATTCTACTGCGGAGCACAAAAATTCAGGAGAAATATCTCAAACAATAACTTTCCCTTCAAGTAGTGGCGGCAGAATAGAGTCTGTTATTCATCCGTCATCTTTTATTTTTGACGATGCCACATGGAATATCTCGAAATCCAATATAACTTACGAAAAAGGAAAGCTCTATGTATCGGGGCTGAAATTCAATCATGGAGAAAACGAACTTGCTATGAACGGTGTTGTTTCCAAATTTAACGACGACTCTTTGCAAGTGGGGCTTCGCAATATTCGCATTCAAAAGATTCTTGATTTGGTTTCTTTTGACGATGTTCAATTTGACGGAGAAGCTACCGGGCATATAAATATTTCGAGTGCACTTGGAACTCCTCGTGTAAATGCTTCCGTCAATGTGGACGATTTTATTTTCAATCATGCCCACATGGGTTTTTTGAATCTTAGCAGCCATTGGAACAACAAATCTCAAAAAATAGATATTACGGCTCTTATACGCGACAATGCTTATTCCACAACAATAAACGGTTATCTTAGTCCGTCTGAAGATTACATTGATTTGAATTTCGGAGCAAATGGAACAAATGCTTTGTTTCTTAACGATTTCTTTCCCGATGCAATGCAACTGTCTGAAGGACGAACTTCCGGAAGATTGCGATTGTTTGGAGATTTACATGCCATGAATCTTGAAGGAACGCAGATTGTGTCTGGCTTAAAGTTAGGTATAGAACCTTTGGGTACGAAATATGAGATTAAAAGCGACACGGTGCAGTTTACAAACAATTTGATTTCGTTCCCGTCTTTCAAACTTTATGACACTTACGGTAATTATTCCAATATGACAGGCAGTGTAAAACACCGAGATTTGCATGATTTTTCTTACAACATAAATCTTGAACCTCATAATTTTCTTGCTTACGACAGAATGCAGGAAGATGACGGAAGTTCTTTCTGGGGTGCGGCTTTCGTAAACGGGCAGATTCATGTTTATGGCTCTCCCGGGAATTTCACTACAGACGCTAATGTTACTCCGCAAAAGAAAACAATTTTCGTTTATAACGCCGATCAGCCGGAGAGTACAGACAATGTGGAACTTTTACGTTTCAGAAATGCAGACGCAACTAAGAATACTAACGATTCAACAGTTCAAATAGAAAAACAGGAAGAAATTAACGATGTTGGAACGGACATACGATTGAACTTCAACCTAAACATTACTCCCGATGCGGAGCTTCGTGTCATAATGGATGATAAAGCCGGTAACATCATCTCTACTCACGGGCGGGGAAATATAAATGCGCATTTCTACAACAAAGGAAGTTTTGAAATGTTCGGAGTGTATGGCATAAACGACGGCACTTATAAGATAAAGCTTCAGGATCTAATTCAAAAGAACTTCATTCTTCGCGACGGGGGAAGAATTTCCTTTAACGGGAATCCGCTTGCGTGCGCCCTTAATCTGCAAGCTGTGTACACAATTCCCGCTGTTTCTTTGGCAGGAATAAGCGTACAAGGTAGTTTGCGCGATAATTCCGTGCCGGTAAACTGTGTTATGAATATTACGGGCAATGCCTTGCAACCAAGGTTGAATTTTGATATAGACCTGCCCTCGGTAAGTGCAGATCAAAAGCAGATGGTGCGTTCGTTGATAGCCACTCCTGAAGACATGAACATGCAAGCTATGTATTTGCTTTCCGTTGGGCGTTTCTATACATATAATTATGACATGGCGGTTTCCCCTCAAAGTCCGAGTCAAACCTCACTTGCAATGAATTCATTCCTTTCGTCAACCCTTTCATCAAACATAAACAACTTCCTTCAAAATATAGGAGAGAACAATGGCAATTGGTCGTTTGGAACAAACCTTGCCACAGGAAATGACGGGTGGAACGACATGGACGTAGAGGGTATGTTTACCGGCAGATTGTTCAAAGGCAGGCTTTTAATTGACGGGAATCTCGGCTATCGCGACAAGAGCGCATACAATTCAAACTTCGTGGGAGATTTTTCTGCAAGATATTTATTGAACTCGCGCGGAACAATACAATTAAAAGCTTATAACGAGAGCAATGACCGATATTTTACGAAATCCACACTAACAACTCAAGGTGGCGGCATTGTTTTCAAACGCGACTTCAACAACATAAAAGAACTTTTTCATTCGTCCAAACGTAAGAATTCACAAAAGCGGCATAAAGAAAACAGCAAAGGTCATAAGTAGGAAATGCGGCATTATGGAACTTTAGCAATAAGTTTCAAATGCTGTTGAAAAGTCTTTTGTATGATTTATCTGAGAGAGAAATTAATCATCAGGATGTAATTTGCCCAAAGAATCAGTGTGATAATATTTTATGATGTTTACTCTTGCCCCCATCCCTTCATGTGTTATTATATACTTGTTGTTAGGTTGCAATTTTATGTATAAAGGTTTGTATTGAAATTTTTGCGTTAAAGTAGACCATTCTTTTACCTTAAATTTATGAGGAATTCTTTTTCAACAAGGAAGAGTATCTATTTCTCTATGCGGCTTCCTTTCTCGCAAAACGATGTAAGACTGTCTATAGGTTCTATGGAGAAATAAAGCATGTCCTATATGATAAAAGATAGTTTTTCACCTATATAACATAAAATCATGACTATCACAAGAACATATCAAGAATAAACATATAACAAGTCCTATTTTGGATTTCATTCTAAAAAGTTTTTACTTATGGACAAGCAATCAACCTTTGTTTTTTTGACTTATTATGCTACTGAATTTTATTACGTTACACGCAGTTTACATGCAAATATGGCGAAAGAACTTGAGATAACAAAGAAATTCCGTAAAAACAGTAGAGACATGAGCTGCTATTCACCGCTTGAGATATGTATTGAAGTGGAAAGAAAAAGACATAAGGCACTTCGCAAAAAATACAAGGCATATATTTTGAAATATGTGCCTTGTATTTTAAAATATATGCCTTGTTTTTTTGCGGCTTCCAATTGTTTGAAAAACATAGTTTTATATTGAGGGTTAAATGGAGACTGAAAAACATGTTAACATGCAGTTCAAAAATCAAGGAAGGACAAAGAAGTTTTATCATAACAGCATAATTATACTCCAAAGTGATAATGTATTTATTTAAGCACTTGGCTTGTTGAATTGAGGCATTCTATAAGAATTGTAATAACTTTGTTGGCATAAAATCAGAGTTATAACAGAATGAATGACAAGGAATACAACAAAATAACAGCCGATGTAAGACGTAACACGAGCCGCAAATATGGGTTTCGTCAAAGTTCTTACATCAATTTCAAGGCTGAAGGCGGCTATTATTTCTGTATGTATTTTCTTACTGATGAGGTGCGGCTAACAGTAAAACCTATGTATACCGACGAATTATGGTGGAAAATCTGGGATGCTTCCGAGAATAACAAAAAGCCATTAAGCCTGCGCGGAACCGGAGCTTACTCACTGTCCGGGCAAGTTCTGGCTTCATTTGAAATTCTGCAAACAATAGATCGTAGTAAACTTGCAGATTGCTTTGAACGTGTATTTCAAGATGCAACAGCAGTAATATCAAAATTTTTGACAGATAACCCTAACGCCGACATCTTTTATCCCGATGAATCCAAAATGGATCATGATCCCGACAGGCTTCTATACCTGATAGCTCTTGTTCATAATAACAGAGAGAATGAAGTATTGGAAATAATAGAAGAAGCCCGTAAAAACAAACACAGCTGTATGTTCCGAAGCGGAATGTTTGGAGACAGCTACACTTATATACGCCGTTGGTGCAAACACAAACATAGCTTGCGTAATCCGCATGCCTTGATTCGTAAAACAATCTACGTAATAAAAAAGTTCTGTGCTTTAATTGTGGATATAATAAGTAGAGACGAAGAACTCTTGACCACATCAATTACTCTGCATATAGGAGCCGGCATTCGGTATGATTGCCTCAGGCTGTTTCGCCGCAAGCAGAAAATTACATACAAACGCATCCGCTACGGGTCTAAAAGTTTTTGTAGCTTAGACCATGCAGACAACAACCTTGTCAACGGCTTTCTCGGTTTTATTGCTTTAGCAACATTTCTGTTATTAGCTGTAAAACTAATTAGATAAATTGCCTATGAAGAATAGTGGTATTGAAACAAAGAAAACAGTAGACATATTTTCGTACTTTACGTTTGCTTGCTTTATGTGCACGTTCAAAGAAATTGTCGATGCGCTGGAAAACATCTGTTGTAAGAAAAACGGAGGATATAGGCATGAGGTTCGTCCATTTGCTTTCGATTTGTATGAAGACCAACCGCTATCCGACGGCGCTCATCTTAAACAGTCGTATTTCTTTAAGTCGAATGAAGATACCGACATATGCGTAATGTTTTCCAATTGTTCCGACGGTTGGTTTACTCTTGTAAATGTTTTGTCTAAAGCAATACAATGTGAAGCCTGTTTATTCAGTATAACCAGTTCGGATGTTTTATATGGAGCGTTAAATGGCTTTCATTATATAAATAATGGCAAATCCATACGTACTGTATATGCCATGCAAGATCCTCACTGGGTGTTCTATGAAGACGGAAAACAACTATGGTTTGAAGACGGAAACCATTACAAACAGCATACAATCAAAAAGAGAATGAACAAAGAGATTCTTGTCTCTTATTGCACCCGATTGGGCTTCGATATTTATAGTCCGCAGTTTTGGCAAAGCAAACAGTCTGTGCTTTTGGCAGAGCTGCCAAGAAACAGAAAAAAGTAAAACTTATAAACGGAATAAAAGTAAAAAATGAAACTGACCGACAAACGATTTGGAATATTTGAGTTTATGATGTTGCTATGCGGCATACTGACAACTTGCATTGAAGCATTGAATTACGGGATTAGTCTATTTGATCTCATGGGGCATCTGTTGGTATTCCCTTTATGCTTTTGCATGGGAGGAATAGCCACATGGAAGATAATAAAGCGCAGTAGAGTTTGGCTCTTATCAGGATTTAGTCTTCTTTTCTCCTTCATTGCGTATAATCTGTTTCATCTCATCTTGTATCCCATATATGGCGTTTCATTTGCATCTGTTGTGTTCTGGGAGGCAGCCATTTACTTTATCTTGTTCTCTATATTCCCTGTTATTATTTGCAGTTTGGCATATAGGTGGATAGAGAAACATTACATAAGATAGTTGTTTGTATAATAATTCTGATTAGCACTATGTTATAAACGAATTAAACCAAAAGAGAATATATTATGTCAAGATTAGGTGTTTTATATGCTTTGAAAGAAGAAGAACTGAACAGACTTCGTTCTTTTCCACAGGAAGAGAGATACGATTATATGTTAGAAGAGATCGAAGAAAATTTGTTGGGAACGTCTCGTGGTTGCGAATTAGACAAAGCATGGGAAGGCATACAATTTTGTCTTGGTAAAGGGAAATGGGATGAGAAGAATTCTGTCCCGACAAACATTGTGTTTGCAGGAGAATTTATAGTTGAAACAGAAAACGAAATCATTACTCTGAAGAATAATTCTGATGTAAGTCAAATCGTAGACTATTTACATCAAAATAATCTACAAGACGTTATAGGAAAGAATTTCCCAATGATAGACGAACAAGAATTTTCTTTATCTAAAAGTGATGATGTCTTGAATTATCTTTTAGATTGGAGTAGAGACATTCAATCTTTTTACGAGAATGCTCTAAAAGAAAATTGTTCAGTCATATTTACTGTTGATTTGTAGCAAAAACAGAAGGAAGCATTATGTAGGACAGCAGCTTGTAAATTGTAGTTTACAAGCAATTTGTATTTAATAGAGAATGTGAAGTTTTGTTCGCAAAACTCATCGCATGTCCGACGAATTAGCAATATCAACATAATTATTATTGTGAATCCGCCCAAAAAATGTAATTTTGCAAAGAGACCGCACTTGAGAGGCGGAAACTAAGCTTGTAAATAAAAAAAGACAAATGAATAAAAGACTTTTTATATTTGATACCACTCTGCGCGATGGCGAACAAGTGCCGGGATGCCAACTCAACACAGTTGAAAAAATAGAGGTGGCAAAACAACTTGAAGCCTTGGGCGTGGATGTAATTGAAGCGGGATTTCCTATATCAAGTCCCGGAGACTTCAAATCGGTTATAGAGATTTCAAAAGCAGTTACCTGGCCAACCATTTGCGCTCTGACAAGAGCCGTGGAAAAAGACATTGACACGGCAGCTGAGGCTTTGAAATTTGCAAAACGTAAACGTATTCACACAGGTATAGGTACTTCGGAATACCATATCAAGTATAAATTCAATTCTACACCCGATAATATTTTGGAACGCGCCGTATCAGCCGTAAAATATGCAAAACGATATGTGGAAGATGTAGAGTTCTACGCCGAAGATGCGGGACGAACAGACAACGAATATCTTGCAAAAGTTGTGGAAGCCGTAATTAAGGCTGGCGCAACCGTTGTTAATATTCCCGATACTACAGGATATTGCCTTCCTGCCGAATATGGTGCAAAAATCAAATATTTAATGGACCACGTTGACGGAATTGAGAATGCCGTTATTTCAACTCACTGCCATAATGACCTCGGTATGGCTACGGCAAACACTATAGAAGGTGTCATTAACGGCGCACGTCAAGTGGAAGTTACCATTAACGGCATTGGAGAACGCGCAGGTAACACAGCACTCGAAGAAATAGCCATGATATGCAAGTGCCACCACAATTTGGATATCGACACAAATATAAACACACAGAAAATAGCAGGAATGAGTCGCACTATATCAAGTTTGATGAACATGCCGGTGCAACCCAATAAAGCTATTGTAGGTCGTAATGCCTTTGCTCACTCTTCAGGAATTCACCAAGACGGAATTTTAAAGAATGTACAGACATACGAAATAATAGACCCGAAAGACGTTGGCTTCAATGATGACCATATAGTGCTTACCGCTCGTAGCGGTCGTGCAGCTTTGAAACATCGCTTGGCTATAAATGGTGTGGAATTGGACGGTGAGAAACTCGACAAAGTTTATCAGGCATTCCTTCGTCTTGCAGACAAAAAGAAAGAAGTTACCGATGATGATGTTCTTTTATTAGCAGGTGCTGATCGTAGTGAAAACCAACACATACGTCTTGACTATTTGCAGGTAACAAGCGGAATTGGGCTTCGTAGTGTGGCAAGTATAGGACTTGATATTGCCGGAGAAAAATTTGAAGACGCTGCTACAGGCAACGGTCCTGTGGATGCCGCAATAAAAGCATTGAAAAAGATTATAAATCGCAAGATGACATTGAAGGAATTTACCATTCAAGCAATAAACAAAGGTTCCGACGATGTTGGCAAAGTACACATGCAGGTAGAATATGAAGGAAGTGTTTACTACGGCTTCGGTGCAAACACGGATATTGTGGCTGCAAGTGTTGAAGCATATATAGATGCAATAAACAAGTTTCATAACAAAAAAGAAGACTAACAGAAATAATAATGGCAAATACTCTTTTTGATAAAATTTGGGACAAGCATGTCGTTCAATTGGTTGAAGACGGACCGACCCAATTATATATTGACAGACTTTATTGTCATGAAGTAACGAGTCCGCAGGCTTTTGCGGGATTGAGAAATCGCGGACTGAAATGCCTGCGTCCGGAAAAGATTTTTTGTATGCCCGACCATAACACTCCGACACATGATCAGGACAAACCCATAGAAGATCCTGTTTCACGCAAGCAAGTTGACACTCTTGCAAAGAATGCAAAAGAGTTTGGACTTACGCATTTTGGAATGTTGAATCCCAATAATGGAATTATACACGTGGTCGGTCCGGAAAAAGGATTGTCTCTTCCCGGGATGACTATCGTTTGTGGCGATTCACACACTTCTACACACGGAGCTATGGGTGCCGTAGCTTTTGGTATAGGAACGTCAGAAGTAGAAATGGTAATGGCTTCGCAGTGTATACTTCAACAAAAACCTAAATCCATGCGAATAAGTGTGGAAGGAGAACTTGGCAAAGGAGTAACAGCAAAGGACATTGCCCTATATTTAATGAGTAAGATAACCACAAGTGGTGCTACCGGATATTTTGTAGAGTATGCAGGATCAACGGTTCGCAATCTTTCCATGGAAGGAAGACTTACGCTTTGCAACCTTTCCATAGAAATGGGAGCTCGTGGCGGGTTTATTGCTCCAGACGAAACAACCTTCGAATATATCAAAGGAAGAGAATACGCTCCAAAGGGTGAAGACTGGAATAAAGCCATAGAATATTGGAAAACTTTGAAAAGTGATTCCGATGCAGTTTTCGACAAAGAACTAAAATTTGACGCTGCAGACATTCAACCAATGATAACCTATGGTACAAATCCGGGTATGGGAATGGCTATAGTTGATGAGATTCCCAACAGCAGCAATGATGAATCCGCTCAAAAAGCTCTTGAATACATGAAATTCCATAGCGGAGAAAAACTTTTGGGTAAGAATGTTGATTATGTTTTTCTTGGAGCTTGCACAAATGGTCGCATAGAAGATTTCAGAGCTTTTACGAGTCTTGTTCGCGGACATAAAAAAGCTGAAAATGTTGTTGCATGGCTTGTTCCTGGGTCTTGGAACGTTCTTAAGCAAATTAAAGCAGAAGGACTTGACAAAGATTTGGAAGCTGCAGGTTTTGAAATACGTCAACCGGGATGTAGCGCATGTCTTGCCATGAATGATGATAAAATTCCGGCAGGAAAATTGTCAGTGTCAACAAGCAATAGAAATTTCGAAGGGCGCCAGGGACCGGGTTCCAGAACTTGTCTTGCAAGTCCTTTGACAGCAGCGGCAGCAGCTATAACAGGTAAAATAACAGATCCAAGAACTTTGATGTGATTTTGATATGAAACAGAAATTCGATATAGTACGTTCAACGTGTGTGCCACTTCCTTTGGAGAACATCGATACAGACCAAATAATTCCTGCTCGTTTTCTTAAAGCAACGGACAAAGCTGGTTTTGGTGATAATCTTTTCAGAGATTGGCGATATAATCCGGACGGAAGCAAAAAAGATTTCGTCTTGAATGATCCTACTTTCGGAGGAGAAATACTTGTAGCTGGAAAAAATTTCGGCTGCGGCTCGAGCAGAGAACATGCTGCATGGGCTATTGCAGGTTATGGGTTTCGTGTTGTCGTTAGCAGCTTTTTCGCAGATATTCATAAGAACAATGAGTTAAATAACTTTGTTCTTCCTGTTGTGGTAACTCCTGAGTTCCTTTCAGAACTTTTCGATTCCATAAAAGAAGATCCGAAGACTATTGTTTCTGTTGATGTTCCGAATCAAACAATAACTAACGAAAAGAACGGAAAGTCTGAGAATTTCGAACTAAACGGATATAAAAAGTATTGTTTGACTCACGGGCTTGATGATATTGATTTCCTTTTGCAGACAAAAAACAAGATAGAAGCTTGGGAAAATTCTGAAAACAATTTTTACAAGGCATAATTGTAGTCATCCAATAATCATTTTGCAATGAGAGATGTCAGTGTAGAGATTCTTGATACGACACTACGTGATGGCGAACAAACCAGCGGCGTATCGTTTACTCCTAATGAGAAACTGAATGTTGCAAGGACGCTTCTTCAAGAAGTTGGAGTGAATCGTATTGAGGTGGCATCGGCACGTGTTTCTGACGGTGAGAAACGTGCTGTGGAACTTATTTGTCGTTGGGCAAAATCCGTGGGAAAACTTGATAGAGTAGAAGTTCTCGGATTTGTCGACGGTCATTTGTCTGTTGATTGGATTAATGATTGCGGCTGTAAAACCATAGACCTTCTTACCAAGGGTTCTCTTAATCATTTGAACTATCAACTGCGTAAGACTCCTGAAGAGCATTTTGCCGACATAAAAGAGTGTGTGGAATATGCTCATAGCTTAGGAATGACAGTAAATGCCTATGTTGAAGATTGGTCAAACGGAATGAAAACTTCGCTTGACTATGTCTATTCTTTAATTGAGCATTTAAGTTCTATCGGAGTTAAGCATATTATGTTGCCGGACACGTTGGGAATATTAAATCCCCTTGAAGTTTTGGAATATATACATAAGATACTGCGCCGCTTCCAAAATGTTTGTTTTGATTTCCATGCGCACAACGATTATGATTTGGCTATATCAAACGTACTTGCAGCGGTTTTGGCAGGATGCCGCAACATACATGCCACTATTAACGGTTTGGGTGAAAGAGCTGGCAATGCCCCTCTTGCAAGTGTCCAAGCCATTTTAAAGGACCATTTTCAGGCAAAGACCACAATCGTAGAAAGCCAATTAATAAAGATCAGCCGATTGGTAGAAAGCTACTCTGGCATTTCCATTCCGGCAAATTCTCCAATTGTTGGCGACAATGTATTTACCCAAGTTGCAGGAGTACATGCCGATGGAGATAACAAACATCATCTTTATTCTAACGCGTTGCTACCGGAAAGATTTGGAAGAATCAGAGAATTTGCTTTGGGTAAGAGCAGTGGCAAAGCTAATATTCTTAAAAACCTTGAAGCTCTCGGCTTGGAACTTACTCCCGAACAGACAAAACGTGTTACCAAACGAATTGTAGAATTAGGAGACAAAAAAGAAATTGTTACCCAAGAAGATCTCCCTTATATAGTTTCCGATGTTCTGAAACATGATACTCCCGAAGAAAAGGTTCGTTTGGTGAGTTTTTTTGTTTCTACGGCTTACGGGCTCAGACCTTCCGCTTCCTTACGACTTGAGGTTGACGGTAAGGAATACGAGGCTCATTCAACGGGCGATGGACAATATGACGCATTTGCAAGTTGCATAAGACAAATTTATGTGGAACGTCTGCACCGTTCTATGCCGGAATTGGTAAATTACAATGTAACTATACCTCCCGGCGGACGCACTGATGCTTTTGTCCAGACTATTATAACATGGAATGTAAACGGCAAAGAAATTCGCACGCGTGGATTTGATGCAGACCAAACCGAATCTGCAATAAAAGCAACTATAAAGATTCTCAACATAATAGAAAATAAATAATAAAACCAATCATGAAATTAAAAATAGCAGTTTTGGCAGGTGATGGCATAGGACCTGAAATATCAAAAGTTGGCGTAGATGTCATGAATGCCGTTGCCAAACGTTTTGGACATGAAATAACTTATACTCAAGCTATATGCGGTGCTGCCGCAATAGACGAGGTTGGTGATCCTTTCCCCGAAGAAACATTCCGTACCTGCCAAGAGGCTGATGCTGTATTTTTCTCTGCCGTAGGCGATCCGAAATTTGATAACAATCCCGCTGCCAAGGTACGTCCCGAACAGGGGTTGCTTGCAATGCGTAAGAAACTGGGGCTTTACGCGAACATTCGCCCTGTACAAACTTTTTCATGTTTGCTTCACAAATCCCCTTTGAAGGACGAACTTGTAAGAGGTGCAGACTTTGTTTGCATTCGTGAACTTACCGGCGGAATGTATTTCGGCGAAAAACATGAAGGAGACGACTACGCATACGATACGGACAAATATACACGTGGAGAAATCGAAAGAATTTTGAAAGTAGCATATGAATATGCTGCCCGTCGCCGTAAACATCTTACAGTTGTTGACAAAGCCAACGTTTTGGCTTCTTCTCGTTTGTGGCGCAAAGTAGCACAGGAAATGGCAACACAGCATCCCGACATACAAACTGATTTTATGTACGTGGACAATGCTTCCATGAGAATGATACAAGAGCCAACTTTCTTTGACGTGATGGTTACGGAAAATACATTTGGAGACATTCTTACAGACGAAGGTTCATGTATCAGCGGTTCCATGGGACTTCTGCCGTCTGCTTCGGTAGGCGACGGAACACCTGTCTTTGAACCTATTCACGGAAGTTGGCCTCAGGCAAAAGGCAAAAACATTGCAAATCCTCTTGCGCAAGTTCTGTCAGCAGCAATGCTGTTTGAATTCTTCGGACTTGAAGAAGAAGGAAAAATCATCCGCAAAGCAGTGGATGCATCTCTTGATTCGAATGTCAGAACTCCGGAAATTCAAGTAGAAGGCGGCAACAAATATGGTACCAAAGAAGTAGGAGAATGGCTCGTTGACTACATTGCGAAGGCATAAAACAAGACCTTTCCAAACTAAAGGCATATAATTAAAAATACGAGCCACATATTTTAAAATATATGGCTCGTATTTTTAATTATATGCCTTATATTTTTTACTGTTGTATATCTTTGAAAAACAAGAAAATAAAACCGTTGAAATTTAACGACCCTATCGCATGTTCTAAAACGGACTGTTTTCTTCATCCGGATTAGGAGAATCAAACGGATCATTATCAAAACTTGGCGGCGGTAATTGCGAAACGTCTGTCGATGCCATTTGATCAACAGAAGAATCATTATAATTAGACGATACTATATTGTCTCCCAAATTTTCAAAAGAGGCATATATGGCTCTGAAACGCAAATTCACGTCTCCCACGGCACCATTACGATGTTTGGCAATGATTATCACAGCTTTCCCTTTCATTTCTTCACCACCAATGTGATAATATTCCGGGCGATGTATGAAACAAACAATATCTGCATCCTGCTCAATGGAACCAGATTCTCGGAGGTCTGTAAGTTGTGGACGTTTGCCTTCGTCTCCTTCGCGTTTTCCAGCTTCACGATTCACCTGAGAAAGAGCTATAATAGGGATGTTCAGCTCTTTTGCCAACTGTTTTAAGGCGCGACTAATGGTTGCAACCTCTTCCTGTCGGTTTCCTATACGACTGTCTCCCGCACCCATAAGTTGCAAATAGTCTATCATTATTATTTTTACTCCGTGTTCCTTTACCAATCTGCGTACTTTCGTTTGAAGTTCAAAAATTGTCAGCGATGGAGTGTCGTCCACATATAAAGGAGCGTCATAAAGTCGTTTTATCTGTTTGTCAAGTTGTATCCATTCATAAGGTTCCAACTGACCGTTTTTCAACTTTTCACCCTTAATTTCGCATACATTTGAGATAAGACGATTTACCAGTTGTACGTTGCTCATTTCCAATGAAAAGAAGCCGACAGGAACGTGGTTGTCTATTGCCATGTTCTTTGCCATAGACAATGCAAAAGCCGTTTTTCCCATGGCAGGACGGGCAGCAAGTATGATAAGGTCGCTTTTCTGCCAACCACTTGTAACTTTGTCCAATTCATCAAACCCGCTTGCCACACCACTAAGACCATCATGGCGTTCTGCAGCTTTACGTAATTGCTCGTAGGCAGAATCAATAACTGGATTTATTTGTGTGTAATCGGTTTTTGAACTTTGTTGTGCCAATCTGAAGAGTTCGCTTTGAGCTTCCTGCATCAATTCGTCAATATCCTGCGATGCATCAAATCCTTTTTCTTCTATTTTACTTGCATAGGAAATCAGTTGTCGGGCTTGATACTTTTGCTGAATTATTTTTGCATGATACTCGAGATGAGCTGTTGATGCCATTTTCTGTGTTAACTGCGCAATATAAAACGGACCGCCCGCTTCATTGAGCTTGTCCATTTGCTTTAGTTGCTCGCGTACAGTTAACATGTCGATAGGTCTTTGCTTCAAAGCTAAATCTCTGATGGCAGTAAACACCAATTGATTGCGTTTGTCATAGAAACTTTCAGGAATAAGAATTTCGCTAACCTCTGCAAAAGCATTCTTGTCAAGCAGCAAAGCACCTAATACGGCAGATTCAACATCAAGAGCCTGAGGTTGCAATCTTCCAAGTTCGTCTTCCACTAAAGTTGTTGCGTCGTTTTTCCCTCGTTTGCTATATTTTTTAGGGGGAGTAGTGTTTGGCATTTTATTTATATAGATTTAGAGTTTATAAAACCGGTGTTATTACAACACCGGTTCTTATTATGGTTTTCTTATGTTTATTTGTTTTTCTATTTTTTGTCTATGAGATTCTGAAGATACTTACGGGTTTTTGCAAGATAATCCTTGCTGCTCGCGTTCAATTCACATTCTATGGTAAGAGCACCTTTATAATTTTCTGCTTTTAAAATCTTTATAATTGCAGGAAAATCAACATCACCTTCAGGAATAGGTTTCTCTGCACCAAGAGAATAAGGGTCTTCGCGCGAAGGATAGCAACCATCTTTGGCATGTATATCTTTTACCAAAGGACCAAACTGACGAATAGCATCAACAGGATTTGCCTTCCCGTAAAGCATGAGATTTGCAACATCGCAATTTATAAACATGTTGCCGGTACCTATGTCTTTTATCGCACGAATAAGAGTTGTAGGAGTTTCTTGCCCAGTTTCAAAATATATCATAATACCTTTGCCCTTGGCATAATTGCCCAAAACTTTCATGACCTCTATGAAATTTTTGTATTGTTCGCTTGCCATATCTTCAGGAATGAAACCAAAATGAGAATGCATGGCAGGAACACCGGCTTCTTTGCAAAAATCAATCATCTTTTTATATGTGGCAATTTTTGCCTCTCGTCCTTCACGCGGTACAAGACCTATGGTAGAAGGACCTTGCACGAAATTCCAAACACAATGTCCGGGAACTCCCACAATTGTCGTTATTTTTATTTTGTATTTATCTGCTGTTTCGCGTAATTTCTTGGCAAATTCCGCATCCATAGCATCGGAATAATTTATTTGGCAAGAAGTGAATTTGCTATCGGAGAGTTTTTTCATCTCGCCTTCAATATCTTTCCAATTGTATATTATGGTTCCTATTGTTATGTCGCTATTCATTTTCTTGTTATTCTTTTTCTCAATCTTGGGAGTTTTGTCTTTGCTTGCTTTCTGCGCACAATCCATGCTGTTATTTGTTAATAATGAAGCAGCCAGACACATTGTTAGTAGAATATTCATAATTACTTTTTATTATAGTGTTTGCAAATATACGATTTTATTGTTTTTCCTTTTTACTTGTTCGGTTTCAAAACAACGCCGATTCCTTTGCGTCCGTCCATTTTAATTATTATCGGACTTTCAAACTGAACACACCTTATATGTTCAGTTTCGTATTTAGCTTCGAGTTCATCAAGATAGTTCATATCAAAAAAGCCGTCCCCGTTATATTGATTTATTGTAAAATATCCTACGCCGAAAGAAGTTAAATTTTGAAAGAAATGAGTTCCCTGCGATGGATCAACACGATAATTCTCCAAACCGTATTCTACTATTACGCGGGCTTGACTTATATGAGGCCATTTCACAGGAATTCCGAGCCAAGGATCACTGCTTCCCCATCTTCCGGGTCCTACAAGTACATAAGAAGATTCTTGTTCTATATATTTATGATTCAGTTTTTCTATTTCACGAGCAATTAGTCCATTGTTTTGTGAATTGTAATCTTTTGTCTTTACATAAACAACGTCAAAAACATCGTTCATTATGCCTTGTCCAAGGACTTTATTGCAATGAATCAAGGTATCTTCCTGTTTAATAACAGACAAATCTTCTTTTACTTCATTTTTTGCATCGACAATAGGACGAATCTGAAGCAAATAGAAAGTTGCCTTACTATCATCATCAGGTTTTGTATTAAGAGCAAATTCTATTTCTATAGGACGTCCCATTTCTTTTTGCCCTATCTTGAGCACCTGCGACAAAGCATCAGCAAGAGGAAATGCATCATTCTCTAAAATTCCGGAGAAGGTAACGACTTTTCTTCCTTCTGGATATACACCGGAATTAAGAACTTGGTCGTATGAATCATAAGTTGAAGCAACGTATTTCAGAGAATTGTCTTTTACTGCTTCTTTTACGTTTAGTTTTAACAGATTAAATGCATCATCAACCGAAAACTTCTTATCGACATTTTTTAAGTCTAAAGCATAAAAACTCGTTTGTGTTTCCTTTAATGCTATATCAAGCTGTGATGTTTGCAATATATTATGCGGATGCGCGGGAGAGAAACGTAAAGTAAGTCCACCATCCACAATATATTTTCCAAGTCCGAGCGCAACATTAGCTATTCCTTCCTCCGCCGTTTCGTCTCCTATCGGATAAAAATTAAGAGAACGGGCAACACCAGACATTATTGGATAAAGTTTTCCATTATAAGATGTACCTACCGTTTCTTGCAGAACAACTGCCATTTTTTCTTGGTCAATCAAATTCGAAGTTGCAGTCATATATGCCTTGCTGTCTCGAAAAAATACCGAGGCATACACAGCTTTTATAGCATTTCGCAAATAGTTCAAAGTTTCATCTGCATTGTCTGCATGAGGAACCATATAAGTTGAATATATTCCGGCAAAAGGTTGATAGTGCGAATCCTCAAGCAATGACGATGAGCGTACAGCTATCGGAGTCTTTACAACATTGAGAAACGTTTGCAAATCCCCAAGAAGATTTTCAGGCAACCTTGCTTCGAGAAAACGGTTGAGAATATCCTCGTCGCTTACATCAGACAAGGCAAACGGATACAAATCGTTGCTTTCCATAAACTCGTCAAAGATATCCGTACATATAACTACCGTATGAGGAATGGTTATATCAAGGTTCGAATATTTCAATTTCGGATAACGATTAAGCATTGTGCCTATAAATGCCAAGCCACGACCTTTTCCTCCGAGCGAACCGTTGCCGATTCTTGCAAAATTGCTGTATTCGTCAAATCTGTCTCTTTGATATATTGCAACTACTCCCGAGTTCTTGATTCTTCGATACTCTACAATACAATTAAATATCAACTTACGGGCTTCGTTCATATCGGCATAATCATTCACGTCAACCTTTTTAAGCAATTCTGCAGGCGGAAACATTGCACGAGAATAGAAGAAGCGCGAAAAATGATTGCGGCTCAAATGATATACAAGAGAATCATCAGGAATAGAGAATACCTTTTGTTGCAAGTCCTTAAGATCGTGTATTCGCATTATCTCTTTTCTTGTCTTTGGGTCTATTATTATAAAATCTCCAAAGCCGAAATGCGCGTTTACTTCACGCTGTAATTTCTGAGGATAAGTTTTAGAATACTTATCGATAAAAGGCGAGTTTAATTCTTCCGCATAAGTTTTGTTAGCAGTATCGCTTGATTCGAGAATAAACGGTACTATCAATCCCGAATGCTGTAAATATCTTCCCAACTTATAGCCGGCAAAAGGATCTTTACAACCATTTCTCATAAAACTCATATCAGAAATGACACCGAGAATATTGTCTTTGTATTTCTCAAAGGTAGAAACTGCCTCTTCGTAATTACGTGCCAAACATATTTTGGGACGTCCTCTCATTCGAAGCATCTGTAAGTGTCCGTTCAAGGCTTCCTTTGAAAATTCCCGACTTTGCTCCAACACAAAATGATATAACAAGGGGAGTGCTGCCGAATACGAACGAACAGAATCCTCTACCAACAGAATTATCTGCACGCCGGCACTTGCGGTGTCAAATGGCGTATTCATATTGTCCTCTACGAGCTTTATTATAGCGAGCAACAATTCGGAATTTCCCAACCAACTAAACACATAGTCTATGGCAGAAAGATCTTCGTTTGCCACCCGTTTCGAAACTTCCTTCGAAAAAGGAGTAAGCACTACTATAGGTATGTTAGGGTATCTCGATTTTATTTCGGTCGCAGCCTGAAAGATGTCGCGATTATCCATATTCGGCATACATATAATCAGTTCGAAGTTTCTGTCTGCTAAAACATGAAGAGCCTCTTCTTCGGTTGTTACCTGTGTAAAACGGGGTGGGGAACTAAGACTCAGTGATGTGTATTCATTAAAAACCTGTTCATCAACACGTCCGTCATCTTCAAGCATAAAAGCATCGTATTTTGTTGCCAACAACAATACATTATATATACGCTTGTTCATTAGATTTGCAAACGAGGTGTCGCGAAATGTAAATTCTTTTACGTCCGGTATTTTGCTCATTGGTAAAAAATCATTCTTAGTTTGCTCCGCCAAAGTTAAGAAAATTCCCTGTGATAAAAGGAAGATACTATCAACGAACAAACATTTACGTCCACGGATTTCCTATCTCAAATAAAAACATTATTTTTGCGCTTATAAGCTCTAATAACATATAAATATGTGGCAGACCATTGTTACAATTATAATCCTTGCTGTTGTGGCATTTGTCATAATACGTGGCATAGTCAGGCGTGCGCGAGGAAAGAAATGTACCAATTGCGACAGTTGCCCGTACTGTGCCGAGCGCAAACGTAATAAAGAGTATAAATTGAAATCATAAAAAAAGACATAATGAAAAAGCTATTGTTTTTGACCGCTGTGCTTATTGCCACAACGGTTTGTGCACAAAAAAATACTATAGACAAAAAATATGGTATAGGAACAGTGCCTGTCAAGGAAGGCAAAGTTGAATTTAGCGAAGACTACAAGCTGGCAGACAAATCAAAAGCACAAATTTATCAGGCTTTGCATAACTTTGCTCTCGGATTGACAAAAAGCGAAAACGCTTTGCCACAATGCCATGTTACTGCAAGCGACGAAGCTAACGGTATTATTGCCGTGAATATGGAGGAATGGTTGTATTTCAAACGCACAGCCTGGGTAACCAACCGCACACGTTTCTATTATCAACTGCTTTTCCAAATAAAAGACGGAGGATTTACCGCAACTTTGCGCAATATTAGATATCTTTACGATGAAGAACATAACGGAGGGCAAAATTACAGTGCAGAAGGTTGGATAACCGATGATAAAGCAATAGTAAAAAAAGGTACAAAGCTTTCGAAATACAGCGGGAAGTTCCGTACATTTACCATTGATCGCAAGGATACTATTTTCCAAAACGCATATAGCGCAGCCGGTGGAAAAGTAAAGAAACGTGTCAAGAAAATAATCTACGAAGAAGTCGAGGAATAACCGCAATTTTGCCATTCTTCCAATTCTTTGTTTTTCAGCTTTTTGAAACAGCGAAAAATATAAGCCATATATTTTAAAATACAAGGCACTTATTTTAAAATAAGTGCCTTGTGTTTTTTGCGATGTTCCACACGAGGTTTCATACATCGGTTATCGCATCACATAATATCATAAAAAACCACCCGAACACCTAATGTGTCCGGGTGGTTTTACGTTATCGATTTTCTAAAAACAGACTCTTACTTTATCATGTCTATGCTGCGCGAAATGAATTTGCTCAAAGCCTCGCCGCGAAGCATGTTGTTCTGCAGCAAAGCAAGATCCACAAGCTGGTGAAGCGTCTTGTTGTCCTTGGCATATTCTGCAAGTATGCCTTTACGCTCTTCGCGGCGTTTGCCAATCTGTTCTTCACAATCTTTCATCTGTTTGCGGTCTTCGTCTGTCAACTCGTCTGCCTTTTTCTTCTCCTGCTCCTGACTAAGTACTGCACGACGCGCCTCCAAACCTTTAATATCAGCATCAACAGGTTTCAACTTCTCTGCCGTAGCTTTGTCTCCGTCCTCGCGAATCTCCTTTATCAGTCTGTGATCGCTGTTCAATATAATGGTATATTCGTCGGGCATCTGACCATAAAACTGCATTCCCGATTCAATTCGGCTCAGTTCCTTCATTCTACGCATATATTCGCTCTGAATAATTGTTACGGGAGCAGAATTTTCGCCTGCGGCGCGTGTTTCAACATGAAACATTGCACCTTTTATCTGTGGCAACTGCGAATTGAACATATCTGCCACATTTTTATCCTGCACGCTGTCAGTTTCTTTTGTCTCGTCGTCTTTCTTTTGAATCAAACGGTCTATTGCATCACTGTCAACACGCGAAAAACGACACTTCTCCAACTTCTGCTCATAGAGATTAACCATGGCTGTATCGAGTTGTCCGTCAAAAAGCAGAACACTGTAACCCTTAGACTTGGCATTTTCTATATATGTATATTGTGCTTCTTTGTCATTAGCATAGAGATATACAGTCATTTCATTCTTGTCGGTCTGATTATCCTTTATAAGGGTACGGTATTCCTCAAGAGTGAAATATTTTCCGTCCACGTCCTTGAGAAGAGCGAAATCCTTGGCACGATCATAGAAATCGGGCTGCGAAAGCATGCCGTAGTTTATAAAGATCTTCAAGTCGTCCCATTTGCCTTCAAAGTTCTTCCGGTCGTTCTTAAATATGCCCTGCAAACGATCGGCAACTTTTTTGGTTATATACGTGGATATTTTCTTTACATTCGAATCTGCCTGCAAATAACTGCGACTTACATTCAGCGGAATGTCCGGAGAATCGATTACACCATGGAGCAAAGTCAGAAAATCAGGCACTATGTTCTCAACATTATCGGTTACGAACACCTGATTACTGTAAAGCTGAATTTTATTTCGCTGCAGATCGAGATTATTCTTGATTTTCGGGAAATACAAAACGCCCGTTAGATTGAAAGGATAGTCCACATTCAAGTGAATCCAGAACAAAGGATCATCTGCCATGGGATAAAGATCATGGTAGAACTTCGTATAATCCTCGTCTTTCAGTTCCGACGGTTTGCGAGTCCACAAAGGTTTTATGTCATTAATAATATTATCTTCCTCTGTTTCGACATTCTTTCCGTCTTTCCACTCTGTTTTCTTGCCAAAAGCCACAGACACCGGCAGGAAACGGCAATATTTCGAAAGTAATGCCTGAATGCGGTTCTTCTCCAAATATTCTTTCGAATCATCATCAATGTGGAGAATAATATCAGTGCCACGGTCTTCCTTTTCTGCGTCGGAAATCTCATAAGAAGGAGAACCGTCGCATACCCAACGCACAGCTTTCGAATTTTCTTTGTAGCTGCGAGTAACAATCTCAACTTCCTTGCTCACCATAAAGGCAGAGTAGAAACCCAAACCGAAATGCCCGATAATGGCATTAGCATCGTTTTTGTATTTGTCGAGAAAATCGTTCGCTCCCGAGAAAGCTATCTGATTTATGTACTTATCTATTTCTTCAGCCGTCATACCTATGCCGCGATCACTGACAGTAAGAGTGCCATTCTTCTCATCAATTGAAACACGAACGGTTAAATCGCCCAACTCTCCCTTGAAATCGCCTTTCATGGCGTAAGTTTTCAATTTTTGAGTGGCATCTACGGCGTTTGAAACTATCTCACGCAAAAAAATCTCATGATCGCTGTATAAAAACTGCTTGATAACGGGGAAAATGTTTTCGGTTGTTACCCCAATTTTACCTTTTGTCATATTTCTGTAATGTTTTGTTCTCTGTTTGATGTATATGCGAATTCCGTGCCAATATTCAAATATTTGCCGGTAAAATGAATTTGTTCTGAAAATTTCGGGGATAAAATCCGCAAATATTTGTCAGAATCATGAATTATGGCTAATTTTGCACCCGCAAAGTCCTTAAAGGGCAAATAAAGTTGGGCACAGGGATGTCCACGCCCCCGGGAACAACATATTAAATAATAAAAATGTACGCAATTGTAGAAATCAACGGCCAACAGTTCAAGGCCGAGGCAGGAAAGAAGCTCTTCGTGCACCACATCAAGAACGCAGAAGAAGGTCAGAGCGTTGAATTCAACAAAGTTCTTCTTGCCAGCAATGAAGGCACAGTAACCGTAGGTTCACCCACGGTAGAAGGTGCAAAAGTAGTTTGTGAAGTTGTTCGTCCCCTCGTAAAGGGCGACAAAGTGATCGTTTTCCACATGAAACGCCGCAAAGACGAGCGCAAAAAGAACGGACACCGTGAGCAGTTCACAGAAATATTAATTAAAGAAGTCGTAGCTTAATTTTAGGAGGAATCAGATTATGGCACATAAAAAAGGTGTAGGTAGTTCTAAGAACGGTCGTGAATCAGCTTCAAAACGATTAGGCGTTAAAATTTTCGGCGGTCAGGTATGCAAAGCCGGCAACATTATTGTTCGCCAGCGCGGCACTGTACACTATCCAGGCAAAAACGTGGGCATAGGAAGCGACGATACTCTTTTCGCTCTCGCAGACGGAACAGTTTGTTTCAAACGCGGCAAACGCGATAGAAGTGTTGTTTCTGTTATTGCTACTGCTGAAAACGCTGAAGCATAAAGAGAATAAATCAACTATCAAATACAAAACTCCGAAAGTCGTTTGGCTTTCGGAGTTTTTGGTTTTCGAATACCCTCACTTCCTTTTTTGTTTTTCCCATGCCTCACAAGGTGTGCAAAACACCACAAAACTTGCCTTTTATAAGTCATTGAAAATCAGGTGTCATTTTTCGCGAAAAATATAAGGCATATATTTTGAAATAAGTGCCTTGTATTTTAAAATACATGGCTTGTATTTTTTACGACAAGCCATGTGTGTTTTATGACTTCGGCGAACTGCACTTTTTTAGCCTTATACAAAACTCGGAAATATAAATTTTAATCCGCCGACTTTGCCATTATTTTTTCCCAAAACGGGAGATGTCAAAAAAAATTACCAAGTATTTTCTTATGGCTTCCCACAATTATTTGCGAACAATTCGCGTTAACAATAAATAATGCCATACACAAACAAGAAGATGAAGAAACTTATAATAGGACTCGGAGAAGTTCTGTGGGATGTGCTTCCGGAAGGTAAGAAACTTGGAGGTGCGCCTGCCAATTTTGCCTATTTCACGCAACAATTCGGAAATGATGCCATTGCCGTCAGTGCCATTGGCAATGACGACTTGGGCGGGGAAACTATCGAAGCATTAAACAGTAACGGATTGAAGTTCATAACTCCACGCGTGAACTTTCCCACAGGCAGCGTGTCAGTCAAGCTCGATGCCCAAGGGGTTCCGACATATACAATAAACCAAGGTGTGGCGTGGGACAACATTCCTTTCACAGACGAAATGGAAAAGGCTGCCGGCAAATGCGATGCCGTATGCTGGGGAACGCTTGCACAAAGGTCGGAAACCTCACGCAATTCAATAAACAAATTCATAAATTTCACCTCCGATGAGTGTCTGCGCATCTTCGATATTAATCTGCGTGGAAATTTCTATACAAAAGATATTATCAAGGAATCTTTGAATAAATGCAAAGTTCTAAAAATAAACGATGAAGAGTTCCCCATTGTTACAGAACTGTTCGGATATGGCAAACCTGCATACCAAGATGGATGCCAACATTTTATGAAAGACTTTTATATTGAAACAATCATCCTGACATGCGGTGCAACAGGCAGTTATGTGTTTACTGCCAACGGCGAGTGCTCATATATTGAAACTCCAAAGGTAAAAGTTGCCGACACAGTTGGAGCCGGAGATTCGTTTACGGGAACATTTTGCTCCGCTATCCTTGCAAATCTTCCAATAAAGGAAGCTCATCGACTTGCAGTGGAAGTAAGTGCTTATGTTTGCACTCAAAATGGCGCAATGCCCAAATTGCCGGAAGATTTCATAGCCCGTATCTCGCATTAAGTCGAGAACGTTTATAACGATAATGCGGAGCATGGTTCATGTTCCGCTTTATTGTTTTTACATATCCTTCTATGCCAATAACATTTTGCAAAAGCGCGCGATGTTACGGCAAAAAACAAAATCTTCGCGCCTTTTGCCTTATAAATTTCCGCCAAGGAAACAAACATTTGTAATTTTGCAGTCCTAAAAACCACACTTCATGATTATCACAATAGCGCGACAATGCGGATGCGGGGCAATAAAAATTGGCAAAGAGCTATCTGCCCGGTACAATATACCTTTTTACACTCGTATGGACTTGCTTGAAATGGCACGTAACAAAGGTGTGCTTGAAGCAATGGACGATTTTTTCGAAGAACGTCCCGTTGACGAACTCATGTTTGCCATTTCATCATTCTCTGCATACGACGAGCAAGACCCGGAACACAAGTCGCTTCAAGTTCTGTCGGACATGATTGGCAACAAGGGCTGCATTATAATAGGTCGATGCGGAAACTATATTTTCAGACACAGAAAGGATTTGATTTCCGTGTTTTTGAAGGGAGACATAAACTCGCGTATCGAAGCCATTGCCCGAGAGCAGCACATTTCGAAGCGCGATGCGGAAGAATATGTGAACAATCTTGACGACAGTCGCATTCGCTATCACAAATATTACACAGGTCTGACGTGGGGCAACGCAGAAGATTATGATTTGTGTCTGGATTGTGTGCGTCTTGGCGCAGAAAAATCGGTAAAAATCATCAGCGAATACATAGAAAACGTAGCCCTGTAATTGCCGGAAGCATGAAATACATTATACAGTTCATTATAATCATAGGCTTTTCCTTTCTTGGCGAAATGTTGCACTATATCATTCCGCTGCCAATTCCACCAAGCATTTACGGAATAGTCCTACTATTTGCCGCCTTGCAAAGGAAGTGGATTAAGGTTAAAGACATACGAGAGGTAAGCACTTTTCTAATAGCCGTCATGCCGGTTATGTTTATTCCTGCCGCTGTAGGGCTTGTAGATTCGTGGAATTTAATAAAAAGCCACATAACAGCCTATATAATAGTAACCGTTTTGAGCACATTTATAGTAATGGGAGCTGCAGGAGCAGTAACCCAGTTTGTAATAAGAAAAAACAAAGAAAAGAAGTAATGGAAATGTTGCAAAACTCCGTGTATTTCGGGGTTCTCATAAGCCTCGGCTCATACGCCATGGGCATGCTACTAAAGCGCAAAACAAATTGGACTTTCATGAACCCGCTTCTCGTGAGCATTGTTTTGTGCATAATAGTAATTACACTTACGGGAACAAGTTACAAAGACTACAACGCAGGAGCTTCGTGGCTTAGCTATTTGCTTACTCCTGCAACCGTATGCCTTGCCGTGCCTCTTTACCAGCAAATGGAACTGCTGAAGAAAAACTACCGAGCCATTATATCTGGAATTACTGCGGGAGTGCTCTCAAGTCTTACAAGTATACTGTTGCTTGCTTTGCTTTTTGGTTGGGATCATGCCTCATATGCCACTTTCCTGCCCAAATCAATTACCACCGCAATAGGTATGGGAGTTTCGGAAGAACTCGGAGGTATTGTTCCGATTACGGTTGTGGCTATTATCATAACAGGCGTACTTGGCAATATTTTCGCAGAAAGTTTTCTGAAACTGTTGCACATAAAAGAACCGATAGCCAAAGGCATTGCTTTGGGTTCGGCTTCTCATGCCATAGGAACGGCACGCGCCATGGAAATGGGAACTATAGAAGGAGCTACAAGCGGATTGTCAATAGTGGTTTGCGGCATACTGACCGTGGTAGGTGCATCATTGTTCGCCATGATAATCTGATTAATTATCATGGCGAACAACTCCCGAATTACTTATATTGCTTTATAAGTTCATCAGCACGCTCGTCGCCAAGTTCTTTTGCTTTTTGCAAGTTCTGCAAACAAAGTTGTTTTTTCTTGGTTTCGCCATAAGCAATTCCCAAAAGTCTATAGCCGTCAACGCCTTTGGGATCTATGTTTATGGCACGTTGTGCGCTGTGAATGGCTTCGTCAAACATTCCGAAACGAAGCATTAATGCGGCTTTCTCGGCATTATACACATAATCACCGGGATTTATTGCCAAAGCACGATTTATATCGTCATCAGCCTGTTTGTACATTTTTCCTTTCAACGCTATCTGCTCGCGGATATAATAGAAATTATCGTTCAGATTCTGAAAACCTACCACATGTTCGTACTCTATATAATCGAGAGCCGACTCACGATATTTGCCAATGTTGTTATATTGATTGGCACGCTCAAACAGATATGGAGCAACGCTGCTGTTATAAGGTTTTGAGAAACGCGAAATGGCAGAATCAAGCAAAACAATTATTTTGGCATCAAGACTATCAACCTTTCCGCGTGCCTTTGCCTCGTAAAAGTAAGTTTCGGGAGTAGCTATGGACGAAGAATTTACTGCCGAATACATGTTAACAGCTTCACTGTATTTCTTCATACCGAAAAAGCAATCTCCCAACTGCAATTGGTAAAGCGGAAGCGGATTAATATTGTACGCTTCCTGTGCCTCAGACGCGGATTTCTCAAGTGTCCAACCTGCGGAATTTGCTTTCTCGGAATTGTACAGCGCATTTTGGTAAACGAGCCTGCTGAACACATAATGAGGATTGTCTTTTTTGTCAGAAAGCGAAACTGCCTTGGCTATATCTGTTTCGCAATCGTTGAATTTTCCTTGAGACGCATTATATTTCGCACGCTCTACATAGCCATCGGCATTATTGGGATATTTTTCCACAAAATCCTGCAGAGCCGCAGAGAAAACGGAATTATCATGACTAACCTGCGAAAGCATATATATATATGTATAGGCAGCATCCTCGGCATCGGGCAAAGTCTTGGGAATATAAACGGTGTTAAGAGCCGAATTAGCATAATCAGTTTCTTTTACTTTCAAGTTTTCGCAAAAAGAAGCACTGATGGCATAAGTAGTAGCATCTTTACCGACATTACGCTGAACAACGGCAACGCATCCTCCTTCTTCATTTACAACGGGACAGCCTACATTCTTTTCATCATAAGGCAAAGCCAATTCGTAATAAGTTCCGCCAGACACATCTTTCTTTACATTTATTTTAGAAGCAACGGCTTCAGGTTTCTTTGCGCTGCCTTTACGCAAAATATATACAGCACTACCTTGTGGAGACGCTGCTTTTGCCACAGCAAGAAACTCCTTGGATTTTATATCAAGTGAGAATTTTATTACATCATATATATCGCTCGCACCATTTATTCGCGAAACCTTTTGCTTCTTTCCCGACTCGTCAATATACTCGGCACTGCGCGCGTTATGGAATGCCGTATACTCCGAAACGCACTCACCTTTTTCGCCCAAAGTAAAGGCAACGGATGTGGAAATCATCTTTCCGTCATTGCCATATGTAACAACAGACGCAAGCGACTTACAAGCGTTCAGAACTTTTTTAGGTACAGCCGCTTGAACGGTTGATAAAGTTCCGAGCAATATCATTAATGTAAAACCTATTCTCTGCATGATTATATTTTTCGTTTGTTATTCGTTTATTTATTATTCAATAGTTCGCGGGCATTTTCAAGTGCCGCATCCGTAATTTCGCTTCCGCTCAACATCTTTGCTATTTCTTCCAATCTGCCCTGCTCTGTAAGTTTTTCTATTTTTGAATTGGTTATTCCCTTCTCGTTTTTCTTGTAAACAAGATAATGATAATTACCTTTGGCAGCTATTTGGGGTAAATGCGTTATGCAAATTACCTGAGTGCCGCTTGCGCTTATATTTTGCATGGTAATCGCCATTTGTTCTGCAATTCTTCCTGAAACACCTGTATCTATCTCATCGAAAATAATTGTTGGCAAGCCTTTAACCTCGGAAACAATTGCTTTAAGGCAAAGCATGATTCTTGCAATTTCACCGCCGGACGCTATTTCACTTATCTCGCGCTTTGACGCGCTTTTATTTGCATTGAATAGATACTTAATGCTATCTGCTCCCGATATTTCGGGATTAGGTAAAGGCTCTATTTCCACAGAGAATTTTACATCGGGCATACCAAGCGGCTTCAATCGCTTCAGCATTTCTGTTGTTAGTTTCTCACTTGCCTTTTTACGTTTATCTGTTAGAACTGAAGCTTTATCCGTTACCTCTTCCCTTAGTTTTTCACACTCCTTTTCTTTCTTTTCCAAGATATCCGAGCTGTCTTCTATAACCTCAAGCTGAGAACGAAGTTCCTCTGTCTTCTTCAAAAGTTCTTCGAAAGAATCCAAACGATACTTACGTTCCAAATCATATATTGTCGAAAGACGATCATCAACCTCCTGCAAACGAGAAGGATTATAATCTTCATTATCGGATTTGTTTCGCAGTTCATCATATATGTCGCGCAATTCTATACAAACACTGTTCAGACGTTCCGAAAGAGATTCTGCCTCGGGAAAATATTTGGATATACGAGAAAGACTATCGGCACAACGCGAAAGAGTGTCGGTTATACCATGTTCTTCTCCGTCCATGGCAAGACAAGTTTCAGACAAAGCAGATGTTATTTCTTCTGCGTGTGAAAGTAACTGCTGCTCTCTTTCAAGTTCTTCCTGTTCGTTTTCTTTCAAGTTCGCAGCCTCTAATTGCTGTAAAGAATAGCGCAAATAATCCTCATCCTCTTGTCGGGAAGAAATTTCTTTACGCAGTTTGGAAAGTTCCGAAATCTTATGCTTGTATTTCTCAAAAGCAGAAACATACGCATCATACTCTTTTGAATCTTTCGCCACAGAATCAAGCACACCTATTTGAAATTCCGAACCGGAAATAAGAAGATTCTGATGTTGCGAATGAATGTCGACAAGATATTGCCCCAATTCTTTCAGTTGCGTAATAGTTGCAGGAGTATCATTAATAAATGCTCTGCTTTTCCCAGACTTCAAAATCTCACGTCGAACAATACATTCGTCTCCTTCATTATCAAAATCATTTTCTTCAAAGAATTTCGCCAGATTTGCTCTCTTTTCTTCAAACAGCACTTCGATTACGCATTTGTCCGCGCCTTCTTTTATTGATTTTGCATCGGCTCTTCCACCTAAAATCAAACCTATGGCACCAAGAATAATACTTTTACCCGCTCCTGTTTCACCTGTAATAACAGAAAAACCTTGATGAAAATCTATATTCAGTTCATCAATGAGAGCATATTTACTTATTTTGAGATTCTTGAGCATTGATTATTTTGAAAGATTTCGCCAATAAGTATTATATGAAGCGTTTATATTGGAGAGTATATTATACAACTGTTCTTTTTCTTGCGATGTTCCCTGACCTTGATATATATTTACCAGTTCATCTCGCTTATATTCTGTAAAAAGTTGCGGAAGTTTGCTGAGACGTTTATTTTTATGGGCTTCGTCAAGAAGTTTTATTGCTTCGCTAATCTTGTTCCGTCCATTTTCAGAATTCTCTGCCATAACATCAAGTCCCTCTCTATAATATGTATATTGCATTTTCCTAAAAGGTTCCATACTTCCGTCAAGCATATCGTTTATAATTGCGTAACGATTATGGTCAGAACCTGTAGTCTTCCACCCTTTTCCATTTAGGTTTTGAGCTGAATTTGCAATATCAAGAGCAGTTTTCAGAGATGTTGTACCACCTTCGGGAGACATTGTGTCATTATCTATACCTATTATAAGATAAGCATAATACCCGAGCATTGCTGTCAAATCATTATTTATTTGGTCTACGCGAAATTCAAGTTTATCAAACTCATGATATGTGAAATCAAAGTCTTCGTCTTTTACGCTATATTCCACAGTGGTATAAGAAGAATTATAAACCGGACGTATTACCATTAGTAGCAACGAGCCCGTAAAAGATCCGCGAGCATCATCATACTTATTTATCGTAATATTGAACGAACAGTTTATTCTTTCGTTTTCTTCGTACTGCTGTCCCGTCCATCGTCTGTTGTTCAGAAACTCCGTGATATTTTTTTCCAAATCATCAAAAACGCTTGTATTGGTTCCCTGAACCTTACTGTGATTCACGGTTACGCGCGCATCAAGTTCCTGCGCAAATGATTTTGTGCAGCAAAACGCAAAAAACGCAAGCCATAAAATTCTTCTTATAAACAGCATAGTGCATCTATAATATCTCGTGCTACTTCTCTTTTGGGTTTCAACGGATATTCCTTTACGGAAGTCTTGCTTATTATTGATATTTTGTTAGTGTCAACAGCAAAGCCTGCACCTTTATCTTTCAATGAATTCAAAACTATAAAGTCCAAATTCTTCTTTTCAAGTTTGTGCAAGGCATTCGCTTCCTCATTATCTGTTTCAAGTGCGAAACCTACAAGCTTTTGGTCTTCGCGTTTACGTTTTCCAAGTTCGGCTGCTATATCGTGCGTAGGAACAAGTTGCAAATCCATGCAACCTTTCTCGCGTTTTATTTTCGAATCGGTCATGAGTTTCGGAGTAAAATCTGCAACCGCTGCACAAAGAATGGCAGCATTGCTATCGGAGAAATTATTCACTGCAGCCGAAAACATTTCTTCGGCACTCTCAACTTTCACTACCTTTACCTTTGCATTGTTCATTTGCAAAGAAACCGGACCGCTCACCAATATTACATCGGCACCTCTTTCCGCACATTCTTCAGCCAAAGCATATCCCATTTTGCCCGAAGAATAATTGCCAATGAACCTTACAGGGTCTATTTTCTCATAAGTTGGTCCGGCAGTTATCAATATCTTTTTTCCTGCCAAATCTTGAGATTCCGAAAAGAAACTTTCCAAGCATTCCACTATCCTTTCCGGTTCTTCCATACGTCCTTTGCCATCCAAACCACTCGCGAGTTCCCCTGATTCAGGACTTATTATTCTATTTCCGTATTGCATTAATTTCTTCAGGTTCTGCTGTGTGGAGGGATGGGCAAACATATCCATATCCATGGCTGGAGCTATAAAAACCGGCGCACGCATGGAAAGATAAGTGGTTACAAGCATATTGTCGGCCACACCGTTTGCAAATTTTGCTATCGTAGAAGCCGTGGCGGGAGCTACAAGCATGGCATCCGCCCAAAGTCCGAGCGAAACATGGCTGTTCCATGAGCCGTCCCTGCGGTCAAAGAACTCACTTACCACTCCTTTCTTAGTAAGTGTTGCAAGCGTAAGCGGTGTTATGAACTCCTTTGCGGCCGGAGTCATAACAGTCAGAACTTCCGCCCCCGCCTTTATTAAAAGGCGGGCAATAAGACAAGACTTATAGGCAGCGATACTTCCTGTTACGCCAAGTACAATATGCTTCCCTTTTAACGAACTATTTGCCATTTGCTTGAAGACGAAGCTTTGTAAGCACCTGTTTTGTGTTTTGCGGAAAGTCTCCTTGCATCATCCAGCCATAATATCCAGGATCTTTAGCAAGAACATCTGCAACAGGCTTCCCTTTGTATTTGCCGAAATTGAATACCGGCACATGCTTATCATTGTAAACCACACGTCCGGCAAGATCTATATTATTGTTCATTCTCGAAAATTCAGAAAGAAACTCCACATCGTTCTTCAAAACTTCGGGATACATATCAAGTTGTGCTTTCATCACTTCATACGTAGCCATTGTGTCGTCTCCCGCCGAGTGTGCGCCTTCCAAATCTTTGTGGCAATAATATTTATAAGCAGCCGAAAGCGTTCGCGGTTCAAGTTTATGATATATATTCTGAACATCTACGAGACGGCTCTTGGTTATGTCGAAATCAACACCGGCGTTAAGCATTTCCTCCACCAGCATCGGTACATCGAAATGGTTTGAATTGAAACCGGCTATGTCGCACCCCTCAAACACTTTTGCCAAATCCGTTGCAATCTCCTTAAATTGCGGACAATCTTTCACATCTTCGTCCGTAATATGGTGAATTGCTGTAGACTCCTCGGGTATATGCCTTCCTGGATTGACATATATCGTTTTTGATTCCTCGTTTCCGTTAGGGTAAACCTTTATATAGCCAATCATTATTATTTTGTCATGAGACACACTTACTCCCGTAGTCTCCAAATCAAAAAATACAATGGGCTTTTTAAGATTCAGTTTCATTGCTTTTGTTTTTATTCTTACATCAGTCGTTTATGATGCTTGGCATCAGCAACATAACGATTTCTTCCTTGCTCTTTGCGTTGCCGTCATCGTCTTTCACAGCATTTGGTTGCGGAGAAGGAACAATGATTACGGCACGACTTTGATCTGCAATCTGGAATTCTATATTCTCACATTCAATATTATTAAGGAAATCAACGAGAGTAGTTCCCTTAAAGCCAATATTCATAGGCATTCCGTCGTATTCGCAAATCATGCTTTCTTCTGCAGACAGCGAATAGTCTATATTCTGAACGCTCGTTACAAGTTGGTCTGCCTCCATGTGAAGTTTCACAAGAGAACTCACCGCATCGGAAAACACTAGTACGCGGCGCAACATATTTATAAACGCCATGCGATTCACAGTAAGACGGTTGGGATTGTTTTTGGGAACAACTTTGTTGTATGCCGGGAACTTTCCGTCTATCAGGCGACATGTCATGCTAAACGTGTTCATTCTCACTTCGGCTTTCTCTTTTGCAAAACGCATTGTTATCTCTCCGCTTTCACGTGCAAGCAACGAGCGAAGCAGCAAAGCGGGTTTGTTTGAAAGTACATATTGTCCTGCCTGCACATTGTTCTCGTTTGCCCAACGGGTATATTCGAGTTTTCTGCCATCACTTGCCACGATAGAAACATTTGCACCCTCGTTATTTGTCTCGTCTTTTTGAGTTATGTCGAAAAGCACGCCCGACATTACGGGATGCGCACTATCGGTAGGTGCAGTGGCAAAAAGCGCACGCCCAACGGAATCGAGCAAAAGTTTAGAGTCCACTTTTATTTCGGCACTGTCTTCTGGGAAATCGGTATACGAGGGATATTCATCGGCATTCTGGCTAACCAGCGAGAAATGTCCGTTCTGATAGTTTACCGTTGTATTGAAATTCTGCATGTCCACATTGAAAGTTACAGGCTGTTCGGGTATCCCCTTAACGGCATCGAGCACAGTTTTGGCATTGATTGCAAAACGAAAATCTTCGCCCGCCTCGTTTATTTTCAGCGTTGTTACCAATGTATTTTCATTGTCAGAAGCTGTAATTTTCAGTGTATCTCCCGACACTTCAAACAAGAAGCAATCGAGAATGGACATTTGGTTCTTTGTGTTTATCACTTTGCCTATGGCCTGCAGACGTTCGGCAAGTTCGGAACTGGATAGTGAGAATTTCATGACTATATCTTATTTTTATTTTTTCCTTTGTTCGGGCATTATGCCACACTTGCAAAGTTAACAAATTCCTTTCAAGACAACCCCACCCTGCCGCCATAAATTTGTATCGCCTTTCGCAATGATTTTTGCAACACTTTTTCACAGACTAATTTCATTATATCCATTCCGTGTGCCTACATAATTTCAATACGAAGCAAAAGAGCCCAAACGCAGTGTAAAATGCCCGAATTATACGGTAATTGACAGGGCTGCAAAAGCGAAAAATTGCGTCCTCATAAGTTGTTATTACTCAAAGATATACAAAACACAAAAAACATAAGGCATATATTTCAAAATACAAGGCACATATTTTAAAATATATGGCTCGTAATTCAAAATATATGCCTTATGTTTTTTACGACATGCCGAACAGCAAATACAAAATACTTTTTGTCGTAATTTTTTGCAGCTTCCAGAATGTCTTTTACGAGGTAAATAAATTCCCGTTTGTTGAAACCAACACAAAGATTCGGCAAGATTTTTATTCCTGCCACGGTTGCAATTTTACAATTCTCTTATAAATTTTTCTGCTTCGTGCAATGTGTCAAGTTTTCCTACGTCAAGCAAACGCAAATCATCGGACACAACGCCATGAATTTCAAGTCTGACGCATTCTTGCAAGTAGAAATCTATAATGGAAAACTCATCCGGCTGCGAATCCATGGCTCTTATGGCTTGAGGCGACAGAGCATGTATGCCCGAAAAGGCATAATTGACGCAATTCCCGGGACAGAAGTCAGGATACGGGCTTCGCGTTTCACCCGTTACAAGGTTCTGCCAGCCCTTCAAGCGCATTGTTTCGGGTTCAAAATAGAGTTGGCGCGTGGAATTTCGCTTGCTCACGAGCAGAGCGGCGTCATAGTTTACGGATTTACCGAAAAAATCATTCAAATCCACATTGCTTACAATATCAACATTGTGAATCAATACGGGAAACCTGTAATCATCGGCAAGCAATACGTCCTTGGCTTTCTTTATGGCACCACCGGTATTGAGAAGTCTGTCGCGCTCCGATGATATATGCAGCTGCAATCCGTCAGGTTTGTTTTGGACAAGATAATCGCAAAGCATCTCCGCAAAATGATGGACATTCACCGTAATATCAGTGAATCCAAATTTTTTCAAGTCCAGAAGCTGCCGCATGATAAGCGGCATTCCCCCCACTTCAACAAGAGCCTTGGGCATTCTGTCGGTAAGCGGTTTGAGACGAGTACCTTTACCCGCCGCCAAGACCATGGCTCTTCGCAACGACATACTATTGGGCTTTGGCTGCATCATATTTTTCATCATTTGCCGGCAATACCGAATTTATTTTTTGCTCTCTGTGGCATATTCTTACTTCCACGCCGAATTTCTTGTTGAGATGTTCGGCAAGATGTTGCGCTCCATAAACGCTGCGGTGCTGACCACCCGTACATCCGAACGAGAACATTATGTCGGTAAAGCCGCGCTGCATGTAGCGAATCACGTGCGAGTCTGCAAGTTTGTACACACTGTCGAGGAATTTTAGTATCTCGCCGTCATCCTCTAGGAATCTGATGACCGGTTCATCGAGACCCGTAAGATTCTTATAGGGTTCGTAACGCCCGGGATTGTGAGTTCCGCGACAATCAAACACATATCCGCCACCGTTTCCACTGGTGTCTTCGGGAATACCTTTGTGGAAAGAAAAACTGAAAACCCTTACAACCAATTTTCCTTTACCATCATATTTGGAATATGTAGGAGGACCATCTTCCTCGTGAGCGGGATAAACATTCGTTGTAGCCACGCGGAAACCGTCGTCCCGCTTGAATTCTCTGGGTTTATGCTCTTCAAATTGCGGCAATGCGCATATTTTTAGTAATATTTCGTTGAGGTAAGGATAAGGACATGCACCCTCGTTAAGCAAATTGCGCAAATTGGTAATGGCAGGAGGAATACTATTAATGAAATGCGGCTTGCGCTCATAATAACCACGGAAACCGTAAGCACCCAATACCTGCAACAATCTGAAAAGAACGAAAAGAGGAAGACGTTTGCGGAAATGTTTTTCGTCGATATCAATATAATGACGCGCAGAAGCCACATATTTCGCAACCAATTCCTTACGTAGCGAATCGGAATATCTTGCCGATGCCTGCCACAAGAAAGAAGCTACATCATATTCGCAAGGACCTCTGCGTCCGCCTTGATAATCTATGAAGAAAGGTCGCCCGTCATCCGAAAGCATAACATTACGTGCCTGAAAATCGCGATACAAAAAAGATTCGCTATGCTCGGCTGTGAGTTCGTCTGCCATTAGCTGGAAAGCGGCTTCAAGTTTCATTTCGTGAAAATCTATATTCACGGCTTTCAGGAAACAATACTTGAAATAGTACATGTCAAACAAAACGCCGGTGCGATCAAATTCCGGTTGCGGATAACAGCATGAGAAATCAAGCCCTCTTGCTCCCCGGAACTGAAGTTCGGGAAGAGCTTCAATGGTTCTCTCCAAAAGTTTTCTTTCTTTTACGGTGTATCTCCCACCCGCGTTTCGTCCTTTTTGCAACGCTTCATAGAGAGTGCGGTTTCCAAGATCAGTTTGAAGATATCTCATACCGTCTTTCGCCACTGCGAAAATGTGAGGAACAGGAAGTTTACGGAGTGTGAAATGCTGCGTAATCTTTATAAATGCATTATTCTCGTCTGCCGACTGTCCCACAACTCCCACAACGCTTCCTTCGGGACATTTATCGCCACACAATCGGTAATACACCCTGTTGCTTCCTGAAGCTTCAAGTCTTTCAACGCTTTTGGGTGCCTCACCATACGTGGCTGTATAAAGTTCTTTTAATTTTTCCATCTACAAAACTGATTTTATTGTCAACGCCTCTCTCTGCGTTTTGTCCATATTGAGAATATTTTATTACGGATTGCCATGAAACTAAGCACGGATACCACAATATACAGTACTGCTCCCATTAGAACAGCCTGAACAAGAAAACCCGAACCTATTTGCGGGTAAGCAACAGCAATGAGACCGATATAATAGTTTCTTACAAAGTACACGCCGACAAGAGCAAACAATAAAACCAAAGCATTAACCGCTGCCGTTAGTTTCAAATAAGGCTTGGAAGCTCTTGAAGGAGAATACCCGATAAGCAAAAGGTTTTCTATCTTGTCCGAATTCTTTTCCACAAGCAAATAAACACTCAACATAAGAATATAGAAAGAAAGAATGCTTATAAGAAGTCCTACAGAAAAAACAATTCCTGTAACAACACGCAAGAAATACGTCATTCTTCCTGCATCAAGCTGCCCGTCGGCAATATCATAACCGTTTTCATCCATAAACTTTGATATTTCCGGAGCAGCAGGATTGTCTGTTTCTATAATTAAACGGGAAGGAGTATCATCACCATCGGGAGCAAATTGTTTGTTACTCCAATTCATAAAAGAAAGAGGTACGAGAATAGAAGTAATGCGTCCGCTGAATCCTACAACTTTCCCGTGAAAAGTTTCATGCTTTCCCGCAGAGTTTACAATTATCCTAACATCTATCATACCGGCAAGTCCTTCCGATATTTTAGGAAGTCCTCTGCTTTGCGCAAAACCGAAATTATAAAGCGTAAGATAAGAACGCGGCATTATTATAGGCACACTTTCGCATCCCTCCGAGTATTGCCACGCTTCTTTTGACACATCAACAAATTCATCAGGCACTGCGTCAAAAAACAAATCCGTAGTAACGGCATTACCTCCTCCCACGCTCATCGCAGCAGTAACTTTGTATTGGGAAGAATGAAATGTTCCTACACTTTTGGCAAACGTTTGCGAGCTGATATTTCTTATTTCCGCTTCTGTAAAAGTATTTGTACTTCCCGACATAGTCCCTGCAGCACCAATATGCTTTGATATTACAAGGTATTGGTTCTTCAGAATACTGTCTTCGCTATTAAACATAGGCGAAACATCAAAATAAAACTGAACGGCAAGCAGAACTATTGCCATTCCAAAGAGATTCGCCGCAAAATATCCCACAAATTGCGGAAAACTTATATGTCGCTTCAAAAGTTTATTCACTAAATTCATAGCGCATATACTTTATCGTAGTCCATATTCATATGTCTGCCTATACTGGTTACTATAACGCCTGCATTATTTCTCTCGGCTTCTTCATTTATAAGCTTTGCCATTGCTTCTGAATTCACATCGTCAAGATGACTTGTGGGTTCGTCAAGAAGAAGAAAGTCGAATTTTCCGACAAGTGCCCGCATAAGCGCAACACGTTGCTGTTGCCCGAAACTCATTAAGCCGAGCATAGAATCCATACGCCCTCCGAGTCCGAGACGTTCAAACCATTCGCTTATTGTTTTCTTTGTTTTTGTATGTGCAAGCACATTGCGTATTTCCACGTTCTCATACGCCGTAAGTTCTGGGAACATTCGCAGCTCTTGGAACATTAAACTTATTCCGCTTTTGCGCAATGTGTTCCATTCTTTCATTGAAAGTTCGCCCGAATCACGCTCGTCAAAAAGAATTTTCCCCGAAAAGTCATTACGCATTCCCACAAGATAACTGCAAAACGAGGATTTGCCGGTACCCGAAGCACATTCTATAAGATAGCGTTTGCCGCGAGCGAAGCAAACCTTTTCCTTGCGCCAAATATCACTGTCCGCCAAATCTTCACGAAGCTTGAATATGTCGGGACATACGTTATGAAATTCTATCTTGTCCATCTGTTTTATGTTTCAGAATATTCTTCTGCAAACCATTCTGCAAAAATATGAAAATCTAAGAACATCCGCCCCAAACAAAATCAAAAAGGCGGCATTCATGTATTAGTTCTGCGTCTAAAAACCATGATTTTGCTGCGTTTTCCCCTCAAAACAAATTATAATCGTTATATTTGCTTTTGTTTAATTGACATATTCATTAATTACAAAAATATGACTGATACGAAAAAATTTTTGTTGCCGGAATCTGAAATACCTACCCAATGGTATAATATTCAGGCTGACATGAAAACAAAGCCGATGCCTTTTCTCAATCCAAAGACACACGAGAAACTGGCTCCCGAAGACTTATACCCTATCTTCACAAAGGCTTGTTCACAACAGGAACTTGACCAAACGAATGCGTGGATTCCCATTCCCGATGAGGTTAGAGAGCAATACAAAAACTACAGATGCACACCGCTTGTAAGAGCTTACGCTCTCGAAAAGGCTCTTGATACGCCTGCACACATATATTTCAAGAACGAAAGCGTAAGTCCCGTTGGCTCTCACAAACTTAATTCCGCTCTTGCCCAGGCTTGGTACTGCAAAAACGAAGGTGTTACAAACGTAACCACCGAAACAGGAGCCGGACAATGGGGAACGGCTTTGTCGTATGCCTGCCGTCAGTTCGGACTTGAACTTGCCGTTTATATGGTAAAAATCAGTTTTGAGCAGAAGCCTTACCGCCGCAGCATGATGCAAACTTTCGGTGCACAGGTAACGCCGAGTCCTTCCATGAGTACTCGTGCCGGTAAAGATATTCTCACGGTTGATCCCAACTGCAACGGTTCTCTCGGAACAGCAATTTCCGAAGCCATAGAACTGGCTATAAACACGCCAAACTGCAAATACTGTCTCGGTTCTGTGCTCAATCATGTTTCTCTTCACCAAACCATTATCGGTCTCGAGGCAGAGAAGCAAATGGAAATGGCGGAGGAATATCCCGACAAAATCATTGCTTGTTTCGGTGGCGGTTCCAATTTCAGCGGAATTGCTTTCCCGTTCATGCGCCACAACATTCTCGAAGGCAAGACCACAGAATTCATTGCAGCCGAACCGGAAGCATGTCCGAAACTCACACGAGGCAAATTCGAATATGACTTCGGAGACGAAAGCGGATATACGCCCCTACTCCCGATGTACACAATAGGACACAATTTTCAACCGGCAAACATTCACGCAGGCGGATTGCGTTATCACGGTGCAGGTGTCATAATTTCGCAACTTTTGAAGGATGGCTATTTGCACGGAGTAGATATAAAACAAACCGATTCTTTCAAAGCCGGACTACTGTTTGCGCGCACGGAAGGAATCATTCCCGCACCCGAATCGTGCCATGCCATAGCAGCCACAATACAAGAAGCTGAAAAATGCAAACTTGAAGGCAAGAAAAAAGTTTTGCTGTTCAATCTTTCAGGACACGGTCTCATTGACATGGCGGCATACGACCGCTACATTGCCGGCGACATACAGAACTATTCGCCCTCGGAGCAAGAACTCGAACATAATCTCGAGGAAGTGAAACCTTTGAACCAGGGATTGTAATAACATTGAGGTTGCCAATGCAACCTCGATGCCATGCAATGCATAAATACACATAATTTCATTTGCATACAGCGGTTTAAGAGCATGTTTTCAATGCCTAAAAAACACTTTTGGTAAGTTACTGTGCATCAAGCATTCGTAATGGCAAAAAATACAAGCCATATATTTTAAAATACGAGCCATATATTTCGAAATATATGGCTCGTATTTTTTACAAAGTGCCTTATGTTTTTTTTCGTGCAAGGAAACGGCTTTTTCTTCTTACCTTTCTGTGAAAAATAATCCTTTCATTACTGCATTATTTTTGCATATATGCACCGCCGGAGTTTAATCATTCTTGCTTTTGTCCGAATCTTTTTTGCCAAACTCGGAATCTACTTTTATGAAAGCGGAAACAGCCACCGTTACGAGACACAAGAGCATGGCAACAACAAAGAACATCTTATAGCCAAGCTGCATTTGCAGATAACCGGCAAACAATCCGGGAATCATCATGCTCAAAGCCATGAATGCGGTACAAATGGCATAATGTGCAGTCTTGCTTTCGCCGCGTGAATAGTATATGAGGAAAAGCATATACGCAGTGAATCCGAATCCATAGCCGAATTGTTCCAGGAAAATCAGAGCATTGATTACAGGGAAACTGACATTTTCGACATAACTCATGTATATGTAAACGGAATCAGGGATTGAAATTGCGGCAACCATGGGCCAAAGCCATTTTTTCAAGCCTCCGCGTGCAGCGGCAACGCCCCCGAGAATTCCTCCGATGGTCAATCCTATCACTCCAACGGTTCCTTGTACAAAACCAAGCTGTGCCGTTGTCAAGCCCATTCCTCCGGCAGAGGTTTTGTCGAGTAAAAACAACGGACAAACCTTTGCAAGCAATGCTTCGGGCAGTCTGTAAAGCAACATAAAGAGTATGGATATGACGGCTGCTTTTTTTGTAAAGAATGTGGCGAAAGTTTTTAGAAAATTCTTTATACTTGAGGCAAAAGTAACATCGCCATCGGCAGAAACTTTCTTGTCATCGGCGGGACGCGGAAGTATGAATTTATGATAAAGGAATATCATAATGAACAAACCTGCCGTTATGTAGAACATTATGCTCCAACCCATTGACACACTGCGGGTATAGAGTTCCAATAATCCTGCAAGCCCGAGAAGCAACCCGCTTCCGAATATTGTGGCTATGCGGTAAAAGGTGGAACGAATACCCACAAAAAGGCTTTGCTCATGGCTCGTGAGTGCAATCATATAGAATCCGTCTGCGGCAATGTCGTGTGTGGCACTTCCGAAAGCTACGAGCCAGAAGAATGCAAGGATAATCTGTATGTGAAGGTTAACACTCAGAGTGAAAGCAACGCCGGCAAGTCCCGCGCCAATGAGTAACTGCATTGACCATATCCACCAACGCTTTGTTTTTACCAAATCTACGAGAGGACTCCAAAAGGGTTTTATTACCCACGGCAAATACAGCCAACTTGTATAGAGAGCAGCGTCGCCGTTGTTCACTCCAAGATTTTTGAACATCACCAACGCAAGCGTCATAACTATAACATAAGGAATTCCTTCTGCAAAATACAATGTAGGAATCCACGCCCACGGCGAGACTTTCCTTATCTGCCCCGAACCAGAGTTCATTTTTTCACACATATATGTTCTTTATTTTTGAGTTTTTGAAGTAGTGGAAAAGAATTTTGCGATAATCATAACCTTCCGAAGACATTACCGCCGCACCAATTTGGCAAAGTCCCACGCCGTGTCCCCACCCCGCACCGACAATTTCTATACGTGCGGGAATTCCTTCGCTGTCAGCATCAAAACAATCTACGACAAAAGCAGAACTTTTAAGGTGGCTGTTGCTTAACACTCTGCGGATTTCGAGTTCCTTGCCCATTATCATTTGCTTTTTCGTGCCCTCTATCAACAATTCAATTATTCTGCCGCTTGCTCCACGGCGCAACGGAACAAGATTCTTTATGCTACCGAAATCTATGCCGGTATTTTTCTTTACGAGTGCAGACAATTCCGTTGCCTTATACACAACTTTCCAACGATAAAAGTCGTTTGTTTCCAAATCATAATCGTTGAGTACCTGTGAAAGTACCTTGTCATCATTGCTATTGCAAAAACTTTCAGGCGCAGAACGTATCCACTTTTCGGCATTTGCTTCGTTTGTCAAATCAGGCAGAGAGTGGCAGGCAGAATCGCGTATCGGCTGCAAATAAGATTTGTCCTCATCATTCCAACAACTCGAAAACAATTCGGAAACTCCCCCACAGCTTTTTGAAAACCTTGCATCGCAAATCTCATTACCCGAAAAAAGCACCTCGCCGCAAGTTTCCTCCACGGCTTTTTCCGCCATGGGATTGGCAGCATGCGAAAGTCCTTCGTAACGTTGGCAATGATCGTCGGCGCAAACGTCAAAATGTTTGTGAGCATCGTTTTCATACCATTTCAAATGTCTGTGTATACCGTTTATTATATTGTTTTCTTCGGTAGACATGGAAATATTCTCGGACTTGCGCGACTGTAAAATGCGCATAAGCCAACTTCTTGAAACCACAGCCTGAGTTTTGAGATATTCCAACGGAGCATTGCAACTCATTTCACTTGAAATGACGCTTCGAAGATATACTTCAACATCAACAACGTTTATTGCGTCGAGCGAATCCCCATCTGCGATTACTTTCAAAGAACCTGAAAAGGTTTCATCTTCCTTACGCTCCCAATGAAATTTCTTGCCTATCGTTACATCTTTCAATGTAAAGGTAGAAGAAGCATCAACAGGTGAAAAATATATTTCTTCGTATTCCTCGCCATTGAATAAAACCTTTCCTTTACTAATAGTGGCGGAGTTTTGTCCTTTGAATATGGAACCGTTGAAAGCATAATCACCATTGAGTACGAAAGAAATCTCTTTCCCACTCATTATTCCAACAGCCACATTGCTTCGCGAAGTATTCATTTACTTAAGTATTTCGTCTATTTCCTCTTCTGTCAAAGAAACTTCTTTCAGAATATCAAACGCTTTTTGCTGAGTTATGTTTTTGAAATCCTTTTCTCGCGCGGTAATAATAAGTCCGCCCATATCCACAGAACCCGGGCTGATTATCATTTGCTCTTCTTCCTCCGCAAAATAACAATCAGGGCGATGTTTCTTGCGAAGGAAAATTACAGTTACTATGTTATCGCCTTCTTTCCATGCAAGAACATTTATGGGGAACTCTTCTTCCCCGTTTTGCTGTAGTCTTGCATATAATTTATCAAACACGGAAACACTTTCCTCTATATTACGGGCAACAATGACGAGAGCAGGACAAGCGTATCCTTTCAATTTGAACAAAGAATCGGTAAACACCGGTTGAAGAGTGGACTCGTAAGACTTCCAATACTTTTCAATGGGCATATCGCCTCTTTTTCCTGCTTGAAAATGCAAATGGTCAGGAGCAGAAGCCCCACATTTCGGACCATTATAAAACACAACATATCCCGAAAGAGCATTGGCTATTTCACACAAATTACCATAGCATCCTTTTATGCTTTGCATGGTATGTGCAGTTGCAGGAATTGTAAGATGTCCTTTAAGTATAGGAAAAGGATTGACCAATACCTGAAATTTCCCTCCGAATGCAGTCAATTTTATCTGCTGCTCGGGACGATTCTTTTCACACAGGAAGCATGCACGCTTTGCTATTGTTTTCTTATCTACTTTTGCTCCTGTTGATACAATTCTTGAAGGGTTGAACTGCGCCTTTATATTTATTCCGCAGGATGACAAGTCTTTCAATTCTATCTTTTTCAATCCTTCGAAACGCAATCGCGCTTCTTCCCAAAGGGATAATTGTTTGTCGAAAAAATCTGAAACTTCAGAAATGGAAGGAAATGCCCGCTCTTCAATCATTTTGCGTTTATTTTTTTTCGTGCCTCTATTTCTGCAGCACGCAAACTGTCTTTGTATGCGTTGTTCTTGTTTATCTTCTCTTGCGATAGAGCAGCATCTGAATTATCTTCCCAACGGCGACAAAGATAAAGCACGTCATAAATTCTCGACAAATAATGTTCGCGAGAGAAAGCAAGTCCCAAGGCATAATCTTCGCCGTATGAAGTATTGGGAAATCTTATTTCGCGAAGCATTGGAGTATAGAATGCACGTGGAGCACCGAGACCATTTATGCGCAAAGCATTGTTTCTTCCGTTTGCAGAGGTCCACTCTTTATGGTCAATTACTCCGGGAGGCAACGTATTCAATTCAAAATTCACAAGACGATAACTGCCAATAACCATGGCAGCATGAGTACGATGAAAACGACTTACAATCTTACTAAGAGTATTATTGTCGGAATAAATATCATCGCTATCAAGTTGTACCGCAAATCTTCCGCAGCGTTCATCATCTGCCGCAAGTTGCCAGCATCCGCCGATTCCCAAATCTTTACGTTCTGGTATTATATGTACCACTCGCGGATTCTCTTTTGCCAATTTTTCCAAAGTTTCCGTTGTTCCATCTGTAGAATGATTATCTACAACAATAACATTGAAATCAAAATTAGCCTTCTGCGAAAGAGCACTATTAACTGCATCCGCCACGGTACGCACACGATTTCTCACGGGAATAACAACCGAAGCCTCATACTTGAACCCTCCGTCCTTAGAAAAATCTACCGGTTTAATCTGCGCGGGAGAAATATAAGCATTTATATCTTTAAGATATTCCGTAAATGCTGCTTCCATTTCTTTTTGGCGACGGTGAAGTTGCGGATTCAAATAATCAAACTGCTTTTGCCCACTCTTTCGTTTGTCTTCCTGTACCGCAGTATAAAGATTCTCGGCTATATGCAAAATCTTTCCTTTGCGGCTTGCCCATAAACGGAAAGCATAAACACCGGCAAAGCTATACGATTTATTTGATTCCGATACAAATTTCTTTATCGCATCTACAGAAACAATAATAGCTTTACCAAATTCAAAACTATCGCTAACCGAACCCGACGAATAATCTATTAATGGATGAGAAGTAATACTTCCGTCTTCGTGTTCATCACTATAATCTGAATAAGCAATCAAAGCTTTGGATGAAACGAACAAATCTTCTAAACGTTTCGCAGAATCTTCCGAAAAACGCAGATACTCCGGTTTCTGCGAAAACAAAACTATCGGGCTATCACAATACTTTGCTATATATTTTAGTGCCGAAGTTGATTCCGGCTTAACTTTCTTGGGAAGTTTCTTTACAGCAAAGAAAGTATTCTCTACGGCTTCGTGTTCGTTTGCCACGAAACATGTCATGCGTAGCTTCTGTTCCATTATTTATATAATTTGTGAGTAGCCGCAAGCAATGTGTTTTGCATCAAAGAACAAATGGTCATAGGACCCACACCACCCGGGACGGGCGAAATATACGAGCAAATGGGAGAAACTTCATCGAATTTTACATCACCGTTAAGTCGGAATCCTTTCTTCTTTGAAGAATCAGGAACACGTGTAGTACCAACATCTATTATCACAGCCCCGGGTTTTACCATATCTGCCGTAACAAAATCAGGCTGTCCCAAAGCTGCTATTATTATGTCTGCCTGACGGCAAAAAGATTTTATGTCTTTGGTATGACTGTGGCAAACAATTACAGTTGAATCTCCGTTGTTTTTTTGCATCATAAGTTGCGCCATAGGTTTTCCCACAATATTACTTCTTCCCAATACTACACAAGTTTTGCCGGAAGTTTCTATTTCGTAACGCTTGAGCAATTCCATTATTCCTTTTGGAGTAGCAGAAACAAAAGAAGGCAAACCTATTGCCATACGTCCCACGTTTATCGGATGAAAACCGTCTACGTCCTTATGATAATCAATTGTCTCTATAACTTTTTGCTCTGATATATGTTTGGGCAAGGGCAACTGTACGATTATTCCGTCAACCTCTGAGTCTGCATTAAGTTCTTTTACTTTCTGCAAAAGCTCCTCTTCGGTAACGGTATCTTCATATCTAACAAGTATCGACTTGAACCCACAAACTTCGCAGGCTTTTACTTTGTTTGCCACATAAGTTTCGCTACCTCCGTCATGCCCTACGAGTATTGCGGCAAGACACGGACGGCGCATGCCGTCTTTTACAAGTGATTCTACTTCCTTTGCTATCTCCGCCTTTATTAATGCGGCTGTTTGCTTTCCGTCTATTAATTGCATTGTGTTCTTTTTTATTTTGTTGGAAAACTATCTTTTCATTCTTGCCATCATTTGCTGCATACGTCCGCCAGTCATCTGATACATCATCTTGCGAGTCTGCTCAAACTGCTTTAGCAATCTGTTTACTTCCTGCAAATCCGTACCAGAACCGGCAGCAATACGCCTGCGACGACTCCCGTTTATAATTTCCGGATTCGAACGTTCCTGCGGAGTCATTGAATAAATAATTGCTTCGATGCTTTTGAACGCATTATCGTCAATATCTATATTTTTCACGGCTTTTCCAATACCGGGAATCATTGATACCAAATCCTTGATATTTCCCATTTTCTTTATTTGGGCTATTTGCGCAAGGAAGTCATTGAAGTCAAACTGGTTCTTTGCTATTTTCTTTTGCAGACGGCGTGCAGCTTTTTCGTCATACTGTTCTTGGGCACGTTCCACAAGAGAAACAATATCTCCCATACCCAATATACGATCTGCCATTCGCATTGGATGGAAAACATCGAGAGCTTCCATTTTCTCGCCCGTGCCTATAAATTTTATAGGTTTGTCAACTACTGTTCGTATAGACAAAGCTGCACCACCGCGCGTATCGCCGTCAAGTTTTGTCAGTACCACGCCATTGAAGTCGAGTCTCTCGTTAAACTCTTTTGCAGTGTTAACAGCGTCCTGACCGGTCATTGAATCAACAATGAAGAGAGTTTCATCGGGATTCACAGCTTTCTTTATTGCTGAAATCTCGTTCATCATTTCTTCGTCTATGGCAAGTCGTCCGGCAGTGTCTATTATTACAACATCACTGCCCTTTGCTTTTGCTTCCTTTACGGCGTTTAGAGCTATATCTACGGGAGCTTTCGAATCCGGTTCGCTATATACGGGAATGCCTATCTGCTCACCAAGCACTTTTAACTGGTCAACAGCGGCAGGACGATAAACATCGCACGCAACGAGCAAAGGTTTGCGGTTTTTCTTCTGCTTCAGCCAATTTGCCAATTTCGCGGAAAAGGTTGTTTTTCCCGAGCCTTGCAAACCGGACATGAGAATAACCGCAGGACGACTTTCAAGAACTATTTCTGAAGTATCGCCACCCATAAGGCGAGCCAGTTCGTCGTGCACAAGTTTCACCATCAACTGTCCAGGTTTCACACTTGTGAGTACATCCATGCCCAAAGCCTTTTCTTTTACCGTATCGGTAAAAGACTTTGCCACCTTATAGTTAACGTCTGCGTCCAACAATGCCCTTCTTACCTCTTTCAAGGTTTCCGCAACATTTATTTCGCTTATTTTTCCTTCACCTTTTAGAACCTTAAAAGATCGTTCAAGGCGGTCTGTCAGATTTTCAAACATATTTGTGTAGTTCTGTTGTTTTTATTTCAAATCATGATTGTTCATTCGATGCTCGGCAAGAGCCTCATACTTTGTTCCCGGTCTGCCATAGTTTGCATACGGATATATGCTTATGCCTCCGCGCGGTGTGAACAACCCTTCCACTTCTATATACTTGGGATTCATCAGCCTGATAAGGTCTTTCATTATGATGTTCACGCAATCTTCGTGAAAATCTCCATGATTTCTGAAACTGAACAAATATAGTTTCAAGCTCTTGCTCTCCACCATTTTTACGTCAGGTATGTATTCTATACGAATTTCTGCGAAATCAGGCTGCCCAGTTATAGGACAAAGACTCGTAAATTCGGGACAGTTGAATCTAACCCAATAATCATTCTCCTTATGTTTGTTTTCGAAAGTTTCCAATACCTCCGGAGCATAGTCCATTGAGTATTTGGTCTTACTTCCCAAAGCTTTCAGATTGTCGCCAGCCCTGTTCATTTTATTTCTTCTTTTTTTCGTTCAGATAGCTCTCCAATCCGTGCTTGCGAAGTTTGCAAGCCGGACAATGACCACAGCCATCTCCGGGAACACCATTGTAACAAGTTACGGTTTTTTCCTTTACAATGTCAAGCACTCCTAGCTCGTCTGCCATTGCCCAGGTTTCTTTTTTATCAATCCACATCAAAGGCGTATGAATCACGAACTGTTCCTCCATTGCAAGGTTAAGGGTAACATTAAGACTCTTCACAAAAGTATCGCGACAGTCGGGATAACCGCTAAAATCGGTCTGTCCCACTCCCGTTACCAAATGGCGTATTCCGCGTTCGCGTGCATAAACAGCCGCTATGCTAAGAAAGAATAAATTACGTCCCGGAACAAATGTATTGGGAGGACCGCCCGCAGGTTTTTCTTCGTCCATTTTCACATCGGGACAGGTCAAAGAATTTTTGCCCAGGCTTCCCACCAAAGGCACATCAAGCAATTCCCATTTTGCGCCGGCTATGCGTGCCACTTCTTCCGCAGCCTTTATTTCCGACACATGATGTTGTCCGTATGAAAACGTTATTGCCCAGATTTCTGCGAAATGCTCTTTTGCCCAAAACAGACATGTAGTGGAATCCTGCCCGCCACTGAGCACAACGAGTGCCTTGTCGTCATTTTTTATCATAATTCTCCTTTTCTATTTCTTTTGGCAATCGGAACGCAGTGTACAATTCCATCCACGCTCCTATGGTTACTACCACTATCCATTCGTTATGGCGCAAAGGCCATACGCTGTTCACTCCCATCCATATTGCTGCGGAAGCTATCACAAGGAATACGCCGCCCAACAGTTGCTGTCGCTGTAAACGCCTTACAACTATATTGCCGCCACGATACCTGCTTCTGTACTGCATTACGAAAAACACAAGCGAAGCAACGCCGTAAACATACGGCACATACCGGTTCCATGAAGATTGAACCAACAAAAGACACAACGTCATCAACACTGCCGATGCGTCATATATCATAATACCCAACTTACTGAGTTTGCCCATCATTATAAGATTTGTCCGAAGCATCGCCATCGGAATATTCCACAACATAAACGTCCTCGTCGGCAGCTTTCATGAAATAACGCTCACGCGCTATGCGTTCCACGGCTCTGCTGTCGGTTTCAAGAGCATGCAACTCGCGAGTATCGTTCTCGCACGACTGACGATAGCGTTCGAGTTCGGCTGCCAGCACTGCGCGTTCGCGGTTTGTTCTATAGCGACACAGCAGGCTGTTGTGGTCAAGAAAACTTATTTCCACCACAAAAAAGACAACGAATATCAAACACTTGTGTCGTCCGGCCCATCTACCCGCATTTCCTGCATTGAAAGCCATTTTATTTATACTTTTTCGGATTTACTGCAAAATTAGCAATTACTTTTCACTTACAGGCTTGGAAACCGCTTATATATACATTTATGCATATTGAAATATGTATGATTTTACACGTTCAATATGCAGTTTTTCTTTTCCCGCAATACCTCAAAATCGTTTTTTTGTAAGACTTTATAAATAAGCCACTTATTTATGTTCAAAAATACAAGCCATATATTTTGAAATATAAGGCACTTATTTTAAAATATGTGCCTTGTATTTTTTATTATATGCCTTATGTTTTCAAACACATCCCGGCATGCCCTTCGCGAATGCCGTTCTTTTGCATTTTTATGCCTACATATTTCTATTCAAAACCATTGAATTTATGAATATCCGCATTCGGGGTAATAATGTCTGCAATATGTTTTATTTTGTTTTTGATGAGTCAAACTAATTTTGCATTATGACAACCGGTGTTCTACTTTTTAAGCAAAAACAACTATAAACATAAAAAACAAGAGATATGAAGAGACCTTATATCATGGTTCACATGATGACATCATTGGACGGGAGAATAGACTGTCCCGTTATGGCACAAATTAGTGGCGACGAATATTACGAAGCATTGGACGAATTGGGGAAATGCTCAAAGCTTTCGGGCAGAGTAACCGCAGCTTTGGAAAATTCCGCCGTGGAATGTGAAGTTTCCGAGACAAAAGGAACCGTCAAGGGTGAAGAGTCCGTGAATATTGCGGTAAAATCCGACGAATATACCATAGTTATGGATACCCATGGGCATCTGCAGTGGAAAGACAACGCTGCCGACGGTTTCCCATTGCTTTGCATTATGAGCGAGGACGTAACCGAAGAACATTTGCAGGCATTGCGCAACCGTGGAATTTCGTGGATTTCTACAGGCAAAGGCACTGTCGATTTAGCCCGCGCCATGCAGTTGGCACACGAACGCTTCAGCTTAGAAAGAATAGCCGTTGTGGGCGGCGGACATATATGCGGAGGCTTTCTGTCGAGCGGTCTGGTTGACGAAGTGAGCGCAATGGTGGCTCCGGGAATTGACGGGCGAAAAGGGCAAACTGCCGTGTTTGACGGAATAATCAAGGACAATGACACACCTTACCGCTTAAAACTTAATAAAGTGAGTCAATGGGAAGGCACAGACGTTGTGTGGTTGAGATACACGGTGAAACATTAAAACAACAAAGATGATGAAAGAAGTTATAATACTTACAGGCGCGGGACAAATAGGTATGGCTGTTGCCCGTCGCATTGGCTACGGCAAGAAAATCATCATTGGCGACAAAAACATAGAAAACGCCCCAAACATCTGCAACACAATGAACATGGCAGGCTATGATGCCACGCCTTTCGAGATGAATCTTGCCTAAAGAACCTCAATACGTCAACTTATAAACGAGGCTCAAAACTTAGGCAGGGTTTCCATGTTGATAAATGCCGCAGGAGTTTCGCCAAGTCAGGCTTCTGTTGAAACAATTCTCAAAGTTGACCTGTACGGCACGGCGGTTTTGCTTGAAGAAGTAGGGAAAATAATCGAACCCGGCGGAGTAGGCGTAACCATTTCCAGTCAATCGGGACACCGCATACCGGCTCTCACTCCCGAAGATGACATACTGCTTGCCACAACTCCGACAGAAGACTTGCTGAAACTCGAAATTTTACAGCCGCAAAACATACGCGACACACTACACGCTTACCAAATGGCTAAACGTTGCAATGTGAAGCGCGTAATGGTTCAGACTTCGCCGCAATTCCGACTTAACGAACAATCACTCTCGTACATGTACGTCAGAGGCGGCGACGGTTTTCTTTCACCTTTGAGTGAATATGTAACACTCAAGAAAATAATCGGACCGGAATACTTAACGCACTTCAATCTTTTCCCGGGAATAAGAATAAACGGCACTCCAGCAGCAGGATATAGTTCGGGACAGGCTCTGCAAGCCATTAGCGAAGTGACGGCACGGACTCTGCCTGTGGGATATGGCTACGAGTTGAGCGGAATGTCAAGAGAAGAGTCCTCGCAAGGCAACACCACCGACGTAATTCTGATTATCAGCATGGTTTTCATATATTTGATTCTTAGTTCTCTTTATGAAAGCTTGCTCATACCGCTTGCCATTCTCCTTGTAATACCTTTCGGACTTTTGGGCAGTTTCGTTTTGGCTTCCGTGTTCGACATTGAAAACAACATATACATGCAAACGGGTCTTGTGATGCTCATAGGCATGTTGGCAAAGACTGCAATATTGCTCACAGAGGTTGCCGTAAAACTAAGACGCGAGAACGGACTTTCCATAACGGCTGCCGCACTCGCCGCCGCCCGTTTGCGCTTCCGACCGATAGTAATGACCGCCACGGTAATGATTATCGGCATGCTGCCATTGGTTTTCTCAACCGGCGCAGGCGCAAAGGGCGATATTTCCATAGGCATGGGTGTTTTGGGAGGCATGATTGTCGGCACGCCGGCACTGCTTTTCCTTGTTCCGGTACTCTTTTGTCTGTTTGAAAAGTATGACAAAAAACGCTAAATTCTCATGTTTTGTTTGGCAAAAAATTCGATTCGTTTTTTGAACGCAAAAGTTTTTGCAAGACAGAATTTTTCCATTGACGGACGCTATTTGTAAAACATTAATAATGAGTACTGTGTAACAAATATCAGACATTTTTATTTTTACGGTGCAATGCACGAAAAATACAAGCCATGTATTTTGAATTACGAGCCATATATTTTAAAATATATGGCTCGTATTTTTTACAATAAGCCATGTATTTTTTTTGATTTCCCGAATAGCATCGTAAAGCTACATTTCCGTAAACTCCCCAAGCTATTTCGGAACTAAAAAAACATAACACAAAAATCAGGAAATGCTTCCCACTAAAAATACCGGCAGGAAGTACAAAAAAATTATCGCCCGCCCTCAATAACTTCCGGCTTGTCAGAAATGACAGGATTGTTGTCCGCAGGATTTGTAGTCGTGGAATCCGAGCCAACACTTACCCATTGATAAGAAGTCAAAGGTTTTATGCCGTAAGTCCTGAAATAATCGGAAATAGATCCCTCTACAATTATCTTTTTTCCCAAATTCGCAGGATTGTCAGCAAGATTCAACTCATTGCGAAAACTTGTATTGTTGGCAAGTTGGACAGGCATGCATTTATCCACGTTGTTTTCCACCGGATTATCGGCTATGAGAATATTACTTCTAACCATGAACGGCGGATTAAAGTCGGCAGCCACAAGTGAAGTGCCGTTTATCACGCCAACTATATATCCAACAATTCCATTGGCAGTTATCGTGAAAGTGGAATCCTCTTGCATTTTCTCGGCAAAAGCCTTTGCCTGAAGCACTGTTAGATATACGTCTGCAGAATCGCCACGAGCCACTGTGTCCGTGGGATTTACGGGCTGCGGAATGTCGGGTTTCTTTTCAGGATCTGACAAAGGCGATTTTTCGCAAGAAACAAAAAACGCCACAATCATAAATAAAAAAGCGACACGCAGCATTATGCCGAAAATTTTCAAAGAGTTCCTTTTGAAGAAGGCAGATAGAAATGTTGTAAATCGCGATGTACGGCGAGTTTCAACGCCCGCGCAAAAGCCTTAAATATGCCTTCTATCTTATGATGTTCGTTCTCGCCCTCCGCCTTCACATTGAGATTTATCATAGCATTGTCGGCAAGACTCTTGAAAAAGTGAAGGAACATTTCGGTAGGCATGTCGCCTATTTTTTCGCGGTGAAAATCAGCATTCCACACCGTCCACGGACGACCGGAAAAGTCCAGCGAAACCTGACACAGGCAATCGTCCATGGGAAGACAGAATCCGTATCTTTGTATTCCCCTCTTGTCTCCCAAAGCCTCACGAAGGCAAAGTCCCAAAACTATTGCCGTGTCCTCAATGGTGTGATGCTCATCAACATTAAGGTCTCCCTTTACTTTTATGTCAAGGTCAATGTTTCCATGTTTTGCTATTTGCTCCAACATGTGGTCGAAAAAGCCGATTCCCGTGGATATGTCGCAGTTACCTACACCGTCGAGATTGAGAGAAACAAACACGTCTGTCTCGTGAGTGGTTCTTCTTTTCTGCGCACGCCTTGCACCGGCTACTACAATCTCGGTAATTTTACTCCAAGGCATATCTTCTGAAAGTTTCAAAGCTTTGCACCCGAGATTTTTCGCAAGCATTACGTCCGTATCTCTGTCGCCTATAACATAGCTATGTTCCATGTCGCAATCTCCGTTGATATAATCCGTGAGCATTGCCGTTCCAGGCTTGCGTGTGGGACAATTGTCCTCGGGAAAAGTGCGGTCGATAAGAACTTCATCAAACACAATGCCCTCGCCTTGCAATGTTTTCAGAATAAAATTGTGTACAGGCCAAAAAGTATCCTCAGGAAAAGAATCCGTTCCAAGTCCGTCCTGATTTGTAACCATGACAAACTTATAATCGGTAAGATTTGCTATCGTGCGCATGGCATTGAAAACACCGGGCATGAATTCCAATTTTTCAAAAGAATCTACCTGTTCGTCTGTTGGTTCCTTTACGAGAGTTCCGTCGCGATCTATAAATAAAACTTTCTGCATCTGTTTTTCAATGTTTGTATTTACGCATTGCAGAAAGCAACAGTGAATTTTCGCTCTGAGAACCTACGGTAATCCTGAGACAGTTTCCGCAAAGTTTCACACTGCTGCGATTTCTAACAATCACACCGCAATTTACAAGATAATTATAAAGTTTTGTGGCATCATCAAATTTGGCAAGAAAGAAATTGGAATCTGTGGGATAAACCTTCTCACAATACGGAAGAATAGATACCGCATTCGTCAAACATACGCGCTCTTCAAGAATAATACTAACCCATTTGTCAACTTCATAACGCCCGGAAAGCATTTTATCAGCCTCTTGCAGAGTAAGAATATTTATGTTGTACGGATATTTTACCTTGTTGAAATATGAAATAATCTCTTTTGAAGCAAAAGCCATCCCCAATCGAATACCAGCACACCCCCACGCTTTTGAGAACGTATTAAGCACTATGGCATTGGGATATTCGGAAAGTTTATTGCGGAATTGAGGTTGTTTTGCAAAGTCGGAATATGCTTCGTCTATGACTACGATTCCGTTAAAACCGTCAAGAACTTTTTTTATTTCTTCAGGCGAAAGAGAATTACCGCTCGGGTTATTGGGAGAACAAATAAAAATCAACTTTGTGCGCTCATCGGTACTCTGCAACAGTTTATCGGCATTAAGAGAAAAGTTTTCGTCTAAAAGCACCGGGCGATATTCCACATCGTTTATATCAGCCGCCACACGGTACATGCCGTAAGTAGGTTCTATTGCAACCACGTTATCTTTTCCGGGATTACAAAAAACCCTAAAACATAAATCTATTGCCTCGTCACTGCCGTTTCCCAAAAAGATATTATCAACAGGAACACCTTTTATCTTGGAAATTTTGCTTTTCAGTTCCCTTTGCAAAGGATCAGGGTATCTGTTATACGGGGAATTAAAAGGATTCTCATTAGCATCGAGAAGAACTTTCGCCTCTCCGTCGAACTCATTCCTTGCACAGCTGTACGGCGCAAGCTTTTGAATGTTTTCACGAACAAGTTTGCTTAAATCTATATTCATTCCGTCAAGCCGTTTACATAGTTCAACCTTACAGTCATTGCATTCTTATGCGCATCAAGTCCCTCGGCTTCTGCCATTAATTCCACAGCTTTTCCAATGGACTTGACACCGTCGGAAGATAAACGCTGAAAGGTAATTTTTCGCATGAAACTGTCAAGACACAAACCGCTATACGCTTTGGCATATCCCTTTGTGGGCAAAGTGTGATTGGTTCCCGAAGCATAATCACCGGCACTTTCACACGAGAACGCACCTAAGAATACAGAACCTGCGTGAGTTATTTTTTCTGCAATACTATCACAGTTTTTCGTAGAAATCACCAAATGTTCCGGAGCATAAGCATTGGAAAGCGAAACTACCATATCATCGGTAGGAACATATATGACTTTGCTGTTTTGAAGTGCTTTCTCTGCAATTTCTTTGCGGGGAAGCTGCTGAAGTTGCTTCACAAGTTCAGCATTTACCGCTTCAATTATATTTTTGTCAGTTGCCACGAGAACAACCTGACTATCTACGCCGTGCTCTGCCTGACTTAGCAAATCCGCAGCTACGAAAACGGGATTTGACTCGGCATCTGCTATAACTTCAACCTCACTTGGTCCTGCGGGCATATCTATTGCAACATCTTCAAGTGAGACTAATTGCTTGGCAGCAACCACATATTGATTGCCGGGTCCGAAAATCTTATCCACCTTAGGCACGCTCTCCGTTCCGTAAGCCATTGCCGCGATTGCCTGTGCGCCGCCAACTTTATATATTTTGGAAACGCCGGAAACTTTTGCGGAATATAATACAGCAGGATTGCATTTCCCATCTTTATCGGGCGGTGTGCACAAAATTATTTCACTACATCCTGCAATTTTAGCGGGAACTGCAAGCATCAATACCGTAGAAAACAAAGGCGCGGTGCCTCCCGGGATATACAAACCTACTTTTTCTATGGGCACAGCCCTTTGCTCGCACACTATTCCCCTGCACGTTTCAACACGTATGGGAGAAAATTTCTGCGCAGCATGGAACTTATATATATTGTCATGGGCTATTTGGATGGCATCTTTCAGTTCCTGCGAAACACAAACCTGTGCTTCCGTAAACTCTTCCTCGCTCACCGCCAGTTCTTCGAGTGCAACTTTATCAAACTGCAATTCGTATTTCTTCAAAGCGGAATCGCCGTTACTACGAACGTCATCCAAAACCTTACCTACGACCTCGTGTAGCTCCTTTGTCTTTTTCGCGGGACGCTTTAGTATTTCATCCCATTTGTCAGGGGAGGGATTTTCGTAATATTTCATCTTCGCGGAAAAGGTTTACAAAATCATTTTTTCTATAGGCACAACAAGTATGCCCTGCGCACCTTTTTCTTTCAGTTGACCTATGATTTCCCAAAAACGTTTTTCTTCCAACACCGTATGTACGCTACACCAGTTTTCATCTGCCAAAGGCATTACGGTAGGACTCTTTATGCCGGGAAGAACAGATATGATGTCATCAAGTTTCTCGCGCGGAGCATTCATTAGAACATATTTCTTGTCTTCTGCACTGCGCACGGCTTTAATGCGGAAAAGCAATTCTTTCAGAATATCGCGCTTTTCATCGCTCATGTTACGATTTCCTATGAGCAAAGCCTCACTCTTGATTACGGTTTCCACTTCGCGCAAATTATTACTTACGAGTGTGGAACCGGAACTTACTATATCGAATATGGCATCTGCCAAACCTATTGCTGGAGAAATCTCCACGCTGCCATTGATTACCTGAACTTCGGCTTTCACACCCTTTTCGTCAAGAAATTTCTTGAGAATATTAGGGTATGAAGTAGCTATCTTACGTCCGTTAAACCATGACAAACCGTTATAAGAAGTCTCCTTTGGCACGGCAAGAGACAAACGACATTTACCGAAGCCAAGACGCGACACAACTTCTGCATCATATCCGCGTTCGAGGAATTCGTTTTCTCCAACAACGCCCAAATCTGCCACACCGTTTGACACAGTTTCGGGAATATCGTCATCGCGCAAATACAGAGCCTGCAAAGGGAATGTCGTAGAATCCGAAATAAGTGTGCGTTTTGAGACACTTAGTTTTATATCTGCCTCTGCAAGCAGAGCCATTGTATCATCGTGGAGTCGTCCTTTAGATTGTATTGCTATCCTTATCATTGCTTTTTAGTTTCAAGTTTATTCGTTTTCGTTTGAAGCCGCACGGCGCATGTTCAACGAAGATATTTTCATATCGGGATTAATTCTTGCCGTTACAAAATAGGTCATCACTTTTTCCTGACCGTCGTGTGTCGAAGCATTCCCGTCAACGCTGAAAGTTACATCGAAAGAAAACGCATCAGTGTCTGTTTTCACCTTACGAATCTTGTAATCATTGTTTATTGTAAAGACTGCATTGTGCATTTCTGCAGTCAATTTATTTGCAAATACTATAACGTCCGAATGGGTGGCGTTGTGTTTGTTCAGAAAATTGTCCATTACGGCTGCAACAGTTGATGTGAGCGAAGCCTCGTCCTTGTTCGCAAGAGACGTAAAGAACTGCGAGCACACACTCTTAATTGTCGAAGCTTCCGCAGGCTGAACTTTCATGGACGCGATATTAGTTTGCGCCTGCTCAGCCTCATCTACATATTTTCCGTCGGGATGACTGTTGACATACATCTGCAAAGCCTCAACGGTATTTGCCGACAGTGCATCGACATAATCCAAAGAGTCTATCTTGTCTTTGCAAGCCTGCTCAAACGAACTGTTGGGATGATTGCTCAAAAAGGTTATAAAACCGCTCTTTATGTTATTGACACAGGCATCATTCCAATCGTTTATTTCTGCAACAAGTTCTTTCAACTTTGCCTCGACTTCTTCGCTATGTTTCCCGTCGGGAAAATCGCGCAAATACTGACTGTAAAGAGCCGTATCGTTAGATGCGATAACTTCTTCGTAAGCATCCTGCTCGTTTTGGGCTTTCTGCGATTTTTGAACAAGAGTATACGCCACCACACCAAGTGCAATGACAACCACAGCCACTATGATTCCTACAATAACACCCTTGTTCCCTTTCTTTTTCTCGCCTGCGCCCGGAGCATAAGGATCTATGTTTTTGTACGACTTTTGCCGGTTGCCGTTCCCCAAACTTTCTGCAGAAGTTTCACGGAAACATTCGAGTTTCGCGCCACACGAAGGGCATTTTTCTGCATTCTTCAACACCACTCTGCCGCAATCGGGACAGGTTTTTATATTTCCTGCTATCGACACGCCGCAATTCGGACATCTGTCAGCCGCATCCGATACCTCATGACCACACTCCGGACATTTAATTATTGCCATAACTTTCCTATTCTTTGCGGGTCTTTCCAACCCATTTGTTACACATATAATTCCAACGGGCATTTCTGCCTCGTTTATTGCAAAATTACTATTTTACCTTATTTCCACGGCTTATTTTCCTGTTTTATTTCGTTTACAAATACAAAAGTGCCGTTTCCCGAGCGTGATAAAAGTCCACATTCCCGTTATTTGCATTCATGAATAGCAATTATCCCGGCTTGTTTATAAAAAGGACATGATTCAATGCCATAAAAGGCGATGCCGGTTTTGAATATTTTTGCATAAATCACATCTCTATTCGATTTACATGCACAAAATTCTCTTCCTGCAACCGCTAAAAACCAGCTTTTATAAGTTGCTATTTTTCAGGCTTCTGAAAAAGGCAAAAATACAAGCCATATATTTTAAAATACGAGCCATATGTTTTGAAATATATGGCTCGTATTTTTTACAAAGTGCCTTATGTTTTTTTTCAAGAAGCACTAACAGTAAATTCACGAAGCATTGTTATGCAAAATTTTCTGCATAAAATATGCTCTTGATTCAATCCAATTGCTCGTAAACGGAATGCTTGCTTTTATACTCGGGCACAATTTCCTTAATTTTTTTTACAACCTTCATCACATCAAACTCGTAGCTTGTCTTAATAAGGTCATCTATGGATTTTGCCACTTCTCCGTAATCGTATTCGCGTACTTTGGCTATTTTAATTTTAGGATTGAACGTAGGCATGGTGAGTTCGTTGTCGTTCAATACCTCCTCGTATAGCTTTTCGCCGTCCCTAAGTCCGGTGTAAACCACCTCGACATTGCTCACACCGCTAAGACGAATCATTCTTCGAGCCAAATCGGCAATCTTTACAGGTTTGCCCATGTCAAAAACGAATATCTCGCCGCCTTTGCCCATTGTGCCGGCTTCGAGAACCAATTTGCACGCTTCGGGAATCAACATGAAAAATCTTATTATGTCCGGGTGGGTAACCGTAACAGGTCCGCCGGCTTTTATCTGCTCTTTGAACAAAGGAATTACCGAGCCGTTGGAACCGAGAACGTTTCCGAAACGTGTGGTTACGAATTGTGTATTTCCCTGAATCCTACCTTCTTTTTGTGCTTTGTTCAGACTTTGCACGTATATCTCGCAAATGCGTTTTGAACACCCCATTACGTTCGTGGGATTAACGGCTTTGTCGGTTGAAATCATGACAAATTTCTTTGTGCCGTACTTCACCGCCAAATCTGCAACTATTCGTGTTCCTTCAATATTGTTTTCAACAGCCTCGCAAGGGTTGTCCTCCATCATGGGAACATGTTTGTAAGCCGCAGCATGGAACACGTAATCGGGACGGTATGTTTTGAATATGTTTTCCATTCGTTCCCTGCGGCAAATGGTGGTAACTATTGTTTCGCATTTCACATCAGGAAATTCATTGCGCATCATAAGGCGAATATCATGTGAGGGAGTCTCTGCTTCGTCAACCGAAATAATACAGCCCGGAGCGAATTGCGCCACCTGCTTGAGGATTTCGCTGCCAATAGAACCAGCCGCTCCGGTAATCAGAACCGACCTGCCTTTCAACATTTCGCCCACAGCTCCAAGATCAACGGTTATTTCATCGCGTGGAAGCAAATCTTCAATCTCCACCTCGCGAAATTTTCTTGCATTCAAATCACTTTTTCCATCCCATTTCTCGGCGGGGTTAATTGTATAAATGGAAATGCCTGCATTTATCAGCGCATCAACAAAATCATTGTCGTTTGTAAACGCATTTTGTTTTAACGGCGGCACAAGCAAAGCCTGTATTCCGTGCTGTTTCATATATGGAATCAGTTCTTTGTTCTTCGGGTGCACTTTCACACCCATAAGAATCTTGCCAACCATATCGCTTTCATCACTCACAAAGCCGCAAAGATTGTACTTTTTAGTTTCGTCGCTGTTTATAGTATTAGCCAAACCTATTCCTCCGCGTTTCACGCCGTATATAAACACACGTTTGGCGGCATTGGTGGGCAAAAAGTGGTCATACAAATATTTTACCAACACCCTTAAGGCACCCATCATGACAGTTCCCACAACAAAAATCCCCAACAACTCGCGGATTCTTATTGGTGCGAACATTTCGTCGCCACGGAAAAAGACTCGCACGCAAACAATCAGCACCGTACTTATGAACATAGCCACACCAATGCGATATAAATCCACGAACGAAGAATAACGAAGCACTCCCTTGTAAGTGTGCATTATTCTAAAGCCCAATATATAGAAAAGCAGATACAAACAAAGCGTCTTGCCTACGGACAAAAGGTCTACGTTTGCTCCACGGTCTATTGCAATGCATAGAACAGCCGAGAAAAGCACAATTCCACAGTCAGCAAGCAAAACACACCTGTATGGTAGTACATTTCTATCAAATAGCCAGCCAATAAATTTCTTATACATACAGCACACAATTGTAGTTATTCACAAAGCGATTTCATCTGCTCCACAATATATTTGGCATCTTCTTCGCTCACACAGGGACCACTCGGCAAACACAAGCCGGTTTTGAATAAAGATTCCGACACTCCGTTTACGTATGAAGGCACATTTTTATAAACAGGCTGCAAATGCATCGGTTTCCATAAGGGACGGCTTTCGATGTTTGCCTTGTCGAGAGCCACACGCATGGCTTCCACATTTTTGTTAGGCTCACAAGATGTATGGGCACAGTTTGCCTGATGAACCATTCCCGCTGCACCGCCAACAGCTCCTGTTACAACCGTAGCATAAGCATCTTCCTCACCCTTGACGTGCAAATCGGGAGAAAGGGTTACCGTACTCAACCAAAAATTCGAATCACTTTTATCGCACCAATTATTATGGAATGAAATTCCTTCAACATGTTCGAAAGCATCTGCGTATATCCCGGCAATCTTGTGGTGATGTAAAATGTGTTCGTTCAGTACTGTCATTTGTCCACGTCCTATTCCCGCGCAAACATTACTGAGACGATAATTATAACCTATCTTTTCGTGCTGGTAATAAGGGTAAGACTCGCGCGCCTGAGTGGCATAAAACATAACACGCTTCTTTGTTTCCTCGTCAGGACAGACCAAAGCTCCTCCACCACTGGTGGTAATCATTTTATTTCCGTTAAAACTAAAAACGCCATACTTACCGAAAGTGCCACATACCTTATCGTCATATCTTGAACCGAGACCTTCTGCAGCATCTTCTATTAAAGGAATTTCATATTTGTCTGCAATTTTCTTTATTTCACATATCTTGGCGGGCATACCGTAAAGATATACAAGTATAATTGCTTTTGGTTTCTTGCCGGTCTTGTTTATGCGGTCTTTAATGGCTTCCTCGAGCAAATCCGGGTCCATGTTCCAGCTTTCTTTCTCGCTATCCACAAAAACAGGAGTGGCACCGAGATAAGTAACAGGGTGGCTGCTCGCACAAAAAGTGAAACTCTGGCAAATAACCTCATCACCCTGCGAAACACCTGCGTCAACAAGAGCAAGGTGAACGGCAGAAGTTCCCGAACATAAAGCTACTACTTCTTTATGTCCGCCTACAAAATTTTTCAAATCATCTTCAAACCCGTTTACATTCGGTCCGAGAGGAACAACCCAATTGGCATCGAACGCCTCTTGAATGTATTTCATTTCATTGCCACTCATGTGAGCAAGACAAAGATATATTCTTTGGTTTTTCACTTCTTTGATTTTTGCATTTTTGCAAAGATAGAAAAAATATTTTCATTTTGTTTTCTCTTTTGGCAAAACTGCATAAGAATGCAAATCTTTTTTCTCTATACCATATTTATTTGTTATCCAAGTAATATTTGACGGCGCATTTAACATTTTCCTTTACGGCTTTACTTGAATAGGTTGCTCCCGAAACGCCGTCCACATCCGAACGCACAATCTTCTCGACTTTCATTCCGTTCCACTTTACGAGAAGTTTTTCCCTAACCTTCGAAAAGATTCCTGCGGTTTCTTCGTTGGGCAATGCCTCTACTTTCACCACAGCATCGTTTTTAATATAAACTTTTACAGGTGTCTGTCCGGCATATCCTTTTATGTTTTTGCCTATTTTCCCGGTTGTTACAATATAAGTGCCGTCATTGGTGCGGCGCATTGCCTTGGGCTTTTTCACATTCGCATATTCCATTACCGACACAGCGACAAGCACGACAGCCAAGCCTGCCAGAATCATTTTCTTTTTCATCTTCATATTTCGCTTACTTATTTATACTTTATTATTCAGAAAGGAAACAGCAACGGCAGGACAAACGTCATCACTATTCCCATTATCACCTGCAGGGGCAAGCCCACTTTTACATAATCTCCGAATGTGTACTCGCCGGCGTGCATTACAAGAGCGTTGGGCGGCGTTGAAAACGGCGAAGCAAAGCACATGCTCGCCCCGAGAGTTACCGCAAAAAGGAATGGATAAGGACTTACGCCTATTTCTGCCGCTGCCGTCATTGCTATAGGTGCCATCAGAACCGCCGTAGCCGTGTTGCTTATAAACATTGTCAGCAACGAGGTTGTGAAATACACTCCGCAAAGCAATGCACCCGGTCCCACAGAGCCGAGAGCCGACACGAGCGAATGGGAAACCATTGCCGAAACTCCCGTCTTCTCCAAAGCCACCGACATTGGCATCATGGCGGCTATGAGAATTATACTTTCCCAGTTTATGGTCTTATATGCCGCTTCCACATTCCTGAAACATCCGCAAATAACCATTAACAATGCCGCCACGGTTACTGCCGTTACGGGGGCAATGGGGATGAAATCAAAAACCATTGCCGCAACCATTGCCAACATTATGACAGCCGCCAAGGGTGCTTTGTAATTTAGAATAACTTCCTGGGCTTTCTTCTCGGGCTGACCCAAAACAACCCAGTCGTCCTCCTCGTTGCCCAAACGTGATATATTGTCCCATTTTCCCTGTACCAGCAGAACATCGCCGGAATGCAGTTTTTCCTCGGGAAGATTGTCTGTAAGATATTCCTTGTTGCGTCTTATGCCAAGCACATTTATACTATAGCGTTCACGAAAGCCGGAATTTCTTACCGTAACGCCTATAAGCCTTGATTCGGGCATCAACACTATTTCCGCAATGCCCAATTCGTAAAAATCAATATTGTTGTTGCCCAACTTTTCCAACCCGTTTGCTTTTGCAAAGGCTGTGGCTTTTTCCTTATCGCCGAGAATATAAATTATATCGTCAACCTCGAGCACCCGTTCGGGACTTGCTATGCTTTGGGTTACATTTCTTATCAGTCCGCTCCTGTCGGCTTTTTCGTTACGTATCTCGAGAATAGAAAGACCATAGCGGTTTCGCAAATCGAGTTCCGCCACGCTCTTCCCCCTGACCAATGAAGATTTTTTTATGAGATAACGGCTCACACCGTTGTTCAATCTGTATTCTTTCACAAGTGCATCAAGGGTTTTGCTTTTCCCTTTGCCGTTAACGCCATTCTTTTTGTTTTTGTTCAAGAGCATACGACACAGCGGCAGCATCACCACAATTCCCACTGCCATACACACAACACCTACGGGGAGAAAGGAGAAAAATCCCAGAGGTTTGAGCCCCGCACCCGTAAGTGTGTCCTGAATCACAAGGTTCGGGGGAGTTCCTATAAGAGTAAGCATTCCTCCCATGCTGCTTGCAAATGCCAGCGGCATGAGAAGGCGCGCAGGATGCATGCCCATTCTCGAAGCCATTCCTACAACTATCGGCATCATCAATGCCACAGTTCCCGTGTTGCTTACAAACGCTCCTATGACTGACGTAACAATTACCACAAGTAGGAAAAGCGCGGTATCGCTTCCACCGGCCAACTTCATTATCCGCCCGCCCACTGCTTTTGCCAAACCGGTCTGCATTATGGCTCCGCCAACAACGAAAAGTCCCACCATCATTATTACCACCGTTGACGAAAAGCCGGAGAAAGCCTCCACAGGGGTAAGAATACCAAACAAAAGCAAAGCGGAAAGCGCACAAAGCGCAACTATGTCGGAGCGAAGCCTACCTATTGCAAACATCAACACCGTAAGAACCAATATTATGAGAGTTACGGTCATAGCAGTTGTTTTTATCGTTATTATTAAAGCAAAACAGGATTTTTGCTTGCAATTTTTCTGTTCGCAAAGATACGAATTTCAACTTACAGAACAAAATTTCCGAGGCACAGATACCGCCAGTGTTCAACTATTTGAATCTTGGAAGCGTTTCATGGAGTCAAAACCACAACCGGACGACAAACACAAACCCACCCCACGCTTTCCCGAAAAAAGTCAGGATATGTCGTCATTTCCAATCGTCTTACAGGCAGTCGTTTATGCACTTTTTCTCGTTACGCATAAGGTTTTGTTTTTCAAAAGCTTACAAATATTGAAAAATACAAGGCATTTATTTCAAAATATAAGGCACATATTTTAAAATATATGGCTCGTAATTTGAATTATAAGCCTTGTATTTTCGAACATATCTGCAAACGAATATTTATGCATTCGTTTTTTGTGTTCACGCCGGCCTGTTTTCGATTGAAATTTTACCGGCTCCTGCACACCCTGACCTCAAAAAATATTGCTACATTTGTCCGTGTTCAAAAACAAACCTAAAACCTGTTGAAATGGAAAGAATGAAAAGTTTCGGATCAAAAGCATGGCTTTTGCCACAACCGGTATTGATTATAGGCACATACAATGAAAACGGCGAACCAAACGCTATGAATGCGGCGTGGGCGGGAACTTGGGACTATCACGAAATAATGATTTCGATGGGAGCCCATGCCACAACGGAAAATCTAAATCGCTGCAACGAGTTCACGGTTGCATTTGCAACGGCAGAGACACTCGTAGCTTCGGATTTCGTGGGTATTGTGAGTGCAAAGAAAGACAAGGACAAAATGAAGAAAGCCGGATGGAACGCAGTAAAATCCGAAAACATCAACGCCCCTGTTTTCACCGATTTTCCCATGACCATGGAATGCAGAATAAAACAAAAGCTAAACGAATCGGAAAGCGGTTACTATATAATAGCGGAAGTGGTGAACATTCTCTGCGATGAGAAATATCTTGCCGAAGACGGTAAGCCCGACACGGAGAAAATGAACCTCATTACCTTTGATCCCATACACGACAATTACATACAGCTGGGCAAAAAAGCAGGAAATGCTTTCGAAGACGGCAAAAAACTGAAATAAACCGATACATATAAACAATAAAGGCGGAAATCTTTCGATTTCCGCCTTTATGTTTCTTATTCATATCTATTTTACTTCCTCATGATTGAAGGTTGCATCGTGCTTCAACCTGCGTTGCAGAATAAAGTTGACCATCTTCTGTTCACGTTTCGGGGCTATCATCTTTCGAAAGAATACATTCGGAATAGCCACACCGAGACTTATACAAAGAATAATAAGTGAAGCATTGATCATGTTGGTCATAGCCACCGTAACTTCACCCACGATGCCGTGCATGTCGATAAAAGCGAAAAGAGCACGGTACATAAGCACACCCGGAATCATAGGAATGACACTCGGAATGGATATGCACTGATGAGGAGCGTGAACAATGTGCATTATACGGGTACAAATAATGCTTATAACAGCCGAACCCACAAACGAACCTATTACCGCCCCCTGATCAAGCCCGAGATTGTTTGTGGAAGGTCCTAAACTTACGAGGTTTCGAGTACATATGGCAATAATGCCGCCTATAGCCACAGCCCAAAGCAGACGTGGCGGACAATTGAATATCATTGAAAATCCCATTGCCGAGATTGCCGCAGCAACAGAATACTCCCAATACTCATGGTGAGGGGTCATGGATAAATCTTTCACAAAGTTGTCCACTCCGCAAACGTTTATGGCGAAAGCTATACCGAATGCCATTGCCAATACAATCATCAACGTGTTTACGGCACGTATTATGCCTGTCTTGACATGAGACGAAAGCATGTCGCTGACAAAGTTGATGAGCGGCACACCGGGAACGATATACAAAGCACACGCCATGAACGGGTGATAGGGCGTTTTGCTGCGAAGCCATTCTATATCGGTATGGGTGGAAAGCAACATGAATCCCCACGCGAGGATTGTTGACACAAAAGCAGCCACAGCAATGCTCACGTAAGCGTTCATCTTTTTAGCCCCGAGCCACATTCTGAAACGGAAACCGAGTATGGCAGCTATCGAAGCGTAAAGAAAAGCCGTCCAGTCGCAACCGAATTGTATGCAAAAGCCTCCGCAGGCAAAACCTCCGCCTATTGCCACTTCCCACGGCGTATAGCTGCGTTTGTGTTTGCGTATGGCATCAAGTTCTTCTTCATAACGCTCAAGCGAATAATCGTCGCGGATGCAATTCCATGTGAGTTTGCTCACTTTCATTATGGTCCAAAGGTTCACACTGTGCCCTTCGCACCGTCTGAACTTTGTGAACGAATGATATTCATCGCTTAGGTTTGCAAGTATAATATCGTAGTTTATGGAAATGTGCAGATTCTGCTCGTGAAAACCCAAATATGCCGCCACTCTTTTCATGTTTCGCAACACGCGGCTCGTATCTGCAAGGCTCTCCATGAGCAAACACCCCGTTTTAAGAAGTATGTCAAGTTTACGATTAAGCTCGGCATCGCTCATAATGTGCATGCCGTCCATTTCCATTACGTCCTTGTTCTTTTCAGTCATCTCCCGGTTTAGCCTTTCTTTATTGGTGTTACACCTATTCCTGGTTTGTCGGCAAGAGTAACCTTTCCTTCCACAATCTTCATACCATCAAAACGGTCGTTGGCTATGAGAAGATTTCCGTCAAGATCGGCAAAATCCACCAAAGGTGCGAGCTGTGCGGCAGCACTTACGGCACAAGAAGTTTCGGTCATGCACCCGAGCATTACTTTCATGCCCAAAGCTCTTGCAAGGATCACCATCTTGTATGCCTCATGCAGTCCTGTGCTCTTCATAAGCTTTATGTTTATTCCGTCATAAGCCTCTGCAAGGCGCGTAATATCACCTATGCGCTGGAAAGCCTCATCTGCTATGAGCGGCAACGAGCTGCGGCTTTTAAGCCAAACCATATCGTCGAATTTTTCCTTTGGCATAGGCTGCTCAACAAATAAACAATTTCTTTCGGCAAGCCAGTCAATCATGCGCAAAGCCTGTTCGCGGTCATTCCAACCCTGATTTACGTCCACACAAATGGGTACATCGGTCATGGAACGAATGATTTCCACAGTTTCACGGTCGTTATCCAATCCCATCTTTACCTTGAGCACCTTGTAAGGACGGGCTTCCTCTACTTTTTGTCTAACAATTTCCGGTTTGTCTATGCCAATCGTGAAAGAAGTACAGGGTGCTTTTTCAGGAGAAAGCCCCCAAATCTTATACCAAGGCTGTCCCATCAGTTTTCCAAGCAAATCGTGAAGCGCAATGTCCACTGATGCTTTGGCGGCAGAGTTTTTGGGAGCCACACTATCAACATATCCCAAAATTTCGTCTATACGAAATGGGTCCTTGAACTGTTGTAAATCCAAACTCCCCAAGAACTTGGTTACGCTTTCAACGCTCTCGCCAAGATAAGGAGGCATGGAAGCCTCGCCATAACCCTTCACACCGTCATACTCAAGTTCTACCTGTACATCAGGAGTGGTAGTGCGGCTGAATTTTGCGAGATTGAAAGCATGACGTAGCTTAAGTTCATAAGGGAAAAACGACAATTTCAACCCTGAATTGTTTTTTGTCTTGCGCATTATCTCAGGCAAAGCCCCGCGAACCGTTGCATTTGTAGAAACACCAACCGTTGCTGCGGCTAAAGCCGTTCCCGTAGCCTTTATAAAAGATCTTCTGTCCATTTATACAATATTTTGTGCCATTCTCTCCTTTATAACACACAAGAAAATGACCTACACACAATTTTACAAGTGCAAAAATACAAACTTTTCCGCAATCGCATACACAGACATACACACCCGCTTGGCATTAAGCCTACATACATATAGTTTTGAAAAACGTATAATGCAAAACATTTACCACCCGAGAAATAATACGCACCTCTTGAGAGTTTTTATCCTCTTCTTGATTGCATTTATACTTTTCTTGAGGTCTATGAAATTTTCTTACCTTTGTAAAGTAATCAACAACTTGCGCCCGTCAAAAACCCTGCTCAATTTGTTGTGATTAGCTGAAATTTTCTTACCTTTGTAAGGTAATCAACAACGCGAGCACTCTAATGCTTTGATTTCGAATACGATGTCAATGATATTAGAATTAAAAAATAAGGTTGTTGAAGAAAAGGAATCCGAAAGTAATATTCGGATTCCTTTTTCTGTTTTCCACTAACAATGATTCTCGAGCATGTTTGAATTTTCACTTCCTTGTTTTGGCTCTGTTTTTAGGACGTTCGTCGCAGGCAAAAAAACATAAGGCATGTTGCAAAAAATACAAGGCACTTATTTTAAAATAAATGCCTTGTATTTCAAAATATATGGCTTATATTTTTCGCCTTTATAAGAGCATGAAAGGCAACGACTTACAAAATGAGTGTTTTTAGCATTAAAAATCGGTTTTCTGCCCGCCGAATATTGGGAAAACAGGTGGCATTTTCTTTCACGCGGCATCGTCAGTTAGCAAAAGTAACTTCAAAAGCGTTTTTCCACTACTCCTTTTCTACGTTGCATAATTTACTAATACCGGTATTATTGCAGGAGCGAGAATTTTTCAGTAAATTTGCAAACGTTATTTCATAATCATGCTGAAACAACAGACAACGCCAAGCGGTACTCCGCTCTCTTTCAGGGTTTATGCAGGCTTTGCAGAAAAAGACTGCAGTGGTATTGTCTCCCTCTCTTCCCAAGAATGTAAAACTTATAAAACTATATACAATCGTGGCTGAAACAAAATACATCTTTGTAACCGGCGGCGTTGCCTCGTCGCTTGGCAAGGGAATTATCTCTTCGTCCATTGGCAAACTCCTGCAGGCACGCGGATATAACATAACTATCCAAAAGTTTGACCCATACATCAATGTGGATCCGGGTACTCTGAATCCCTACGAGCACGGTGAGTGCTACGTAACCGCAGACGGACAGGAAACCGACCTTGACCTCGGACACTACGAAAGATTCACCGGCATAAAAACCACGCGCCACAACAACTTTACCACGGGCAGAATATACAAGAACGTGATTGAAAAAGAGCGCAGAGGCGACTATCTGGGAAAAACCATACAGGTGGTGCCGCACATCACGGACGAAATAAAACGCGACATCCTTTATTTGGGCAACAAATACCACTTTGATTTCGTGATAACGGAGATTGGCGGAACTGTGGGCGACATAGAAGGTCTGCCGTTCCTTGAGGCTATTCGCCAATTGAAATGGGAATTGGGCAAAAATGCTCTGTGCATACACCTGACCTATGTGCCGTTCCTCTCGGCTGCTCAAGAATTGAAAACAAAACCCACGCAGCACTCCGTTAAGGAATTGCAGAGCCTCGGCATACAGCCCGATATACTCGTTTTGCGTGCTGAACACGATTTGAGCGCAGGCATACGCAAAAAAGTGGCAAACTTCTGCAATGTGGACCCGGAAGCCGTGGTTCAGAGCATAGACCAACCCACAATTTATGAGGTTCCACTCAGAATGCAGGAGCAAGGACTTGATTCTACAATACTTCGCAAAATGGGCATAGAGCCTGGTGAAACTCCGGGGCTTGGTCCGTGGAGAGCTTTCCTTGAACGTCGCCACAAAGCAACTACTGTGGTAAACGTGGGACTTGTGGGCAAATATGATTTGCAAGATGCGTACAAGAGTATTTTGGAGTCGCTTTCGCAAGCCGGCACATACAATAACCGCAAGGTTAAAACCCATTTCATAAACAGCGAATATATCACACCCGACAATGTGGAAGAGAAACTGAAAGGCATGCAAGGTATTGTGGTTTGCCCGGGATTCGGACAGCGTGGCATAGAAGGGAAAATTACTGCCGCGAAATTCTGCCGCGAACACGATATTCCTACTTTTGGAATATGTCTTGGTATGCAAATGATGGTTGTGGAATTTGCCCGAAACGTTTTGGGCTATAAAGATGCCGACAGCATTGAAATGAATGAGAAGACCACGCACAATGTGATAGACCTCATGGAGGAACAAAAGAACATTACCAACATGGGTGGCACTATGCGTCTCGGAGCTTACGAATGCTCGCTTAAAGAAGGCAGCAAAGTGAGAAAGATATACGGAACAGACATCATTGAAGAACGCCATCGTCATCGTTATGAGTTTAACAACGACTATCGCGAAGAATTTGAAAAGGCGGGAATGATGTGCGACGGTGTAAATCCCGAGACAAATCTCGTGGAAATAGTGGAAATTCCCGAACTTAAATGGTATGTGGGCACTCAATTCCACCCCGAATACAGCAGCACGGTACTCAAGCCCCATCCGTTGTTCCTGGATTTCATAAAGACTATTGTAGAAAACACTCCGCAAGACGACAAAAAATAAAAACTGCGCGAGCCACAAACTATAATCATAGAAATGGATAAAAACAGTATAATAGGTTTTCTGCTGATAATAGCGGTGATTTTCGGTTTCAGCTATTTCAACAGACCGGACGAGGAGCAACTGAAGCAACAACGCGAAGAACAGACTGCGAACAGCAAGCAACAACAGAACTCCGCCGATGCTTCCGTAGCAAATGCCACGACAGTAGTGGCACAAGACAGTATTTTTGCTACGGGAGAAGAACAGCCGCGACTCGTTGTTCTGAAAAACAATGACATCACCGTAGGAATCAGTACTCGCGGCGGAACTATCGGCGACGTAGTTCTCAATAATTACAAAGGACAGGACAAGAAACCTCTCAAACTCTATAGCGAGAAATACGCAAAGATGTCGTTCACACTTGCAGGGAAGAAAGACAACATCAACACCTCGTCCCTCGTGTTTACTCCCGAAAATGTTACGGACTCTACCGTAACAATGGTGGCACAGGCTGCGAACGGAGGAAAACTTTCCATTATTTACAAGTTGCACGACAGTTTCCTTCTTGATATGGACGTAAAAGCCGACGGATTGCAGGAATACCTTTTGCCGACCTCAAAAGTATTGGGCATAGAATGGGCAGAACGTTTGAAACAACAGGAACGCGGTTACAAATTCGAGAATCAATATGCCGCGTTAACCTATAAAGAGGTTGACGGAGGGACAGACCGTCTTGATCCGCAGAAAGAAGAGGAGAAAACCATTGAAGAAAGTCTTGATTGGATTTCATTTAAGGATCAATTCTTCGGAGTAACGCTCATTGCCGACGCAGGAATGAGCAAGGTGAACCTGAAAAGTAAACCCGAAGAGGACTTCAGCAAAGGTTTTCTGAAACAATATGACGCTTCGGCGGAAACTGCTTTCGATCCAACGGGGACAAAAGCATCTTCGTTCAAACTATATCTTGGTCCCAACAAATTCCGTACACTGCAAAAGATAGACGATATTGTAAATCCTGATAAAGACTTGAAGCTGGAACATCTCGTATATCTTGGTTGGCCTTTGTTCAGATACATAAACCGCTACTTTACAATTTATGTCTTTGACTGGCTCACGGATCTCGGTCTTTCTATGGGCATAGTGCTGTTGCTTATAACAATTTTGCTACGTATTATAGTATATGTGCCTACGCGCAAAAGCGTAATGAGCAGTGCGAAGATGCGTGTGCTTAAACCCAAAATAGACGAGATAAATGCTAAATATCCCGACCCTGCCGACAATATGAAGAAGCAACAGGAAATAATGCAGACATATAGTCAATATGGCGCAAGTCCTATGGGCGGTTGTCTGCCAATGCTTATTCAAATGCCTATCTGGATTGCAATGTTTAACTTTATCCCGAATGCAATAGAACTAAGGCAACAAAGTTTCCTTTGGGTTGATGACCTTTCTACCTACGACCCGATAATACAATTCTCACATCCTATTTGGCTTATAGGCGACCATATTAGTGCGTTCTGCATCTTGTTCTGTATAACAAATGTTGTGTACAGCGTAATGAGCATGAGAATGCAAAAAGACATGATGAGCGGACAGCAGGAAAGTCAAATGAAGATTATGAGATGGATGATGTACTTAATGCCGGTATTCTTCTTCTTTGTTTTCAACGATTACTCGGCAGGTCTTAACTACTATTACTTCATATCTTTGCTTTTCAGCGCACTTACAATGTGGTATCTGCGTCGTACAATTGACGAGAAGAAACTTCTTGAACGCCTTGAGAAGAATTACCAGGCAAACAAAGACAAACCTAAAAAGATGAGCGGACTTGCCGCACGTCTTGAGGCTTTGCAAAAGCAACAGGAAGAAATGATGAAACTTCAGCAGGAACGTCAAAAACACAGAAAGTAACATGAAACACTTTAGAATCCTATCCGTATTAATTATGTGTGCGATGTGGATAATGTCAAACAATACAAAAGCGGCAGGAAATGATGATCGTCTTACGCCGGAAAGACTTTGGTCTATGGGAAGAATCGGAAGCGTCGTTTCTTCTCCCGATGGAAAAAGTGTGGTTTATACACTTACAAAATACGACATCAAAGAAAACAAGGGACATACCTCTATTTATATAAAGGACACAAAGACCGGCAACGAAAAGAACCTTACCACGAGAAAAGATAGCGAAAGCGAACCGGCTTTTATCGAAAGTGGCAAAAAAATAGCCTATCTTGCTGCTTCAAATGGTGTAAACCAACTGTGGACCATGAATCTTGACGGGAGCGACAAACAATGTATTTCCAATGAGAAGGAAGATATTGAAGGTTTTCTCTTTTCTCCCGATTGCAAACATGTGATTATTATACACCAAGTGCCTACCGAAACTTCCATTGCCAAAAATGATGAAGATTTACCCAAAGCTTCGGGAATGCTTATCAACGATTTGATGTATAAACATTGGGATAGCTACGTGCGTTCCATTCCTCATCCATTCCTTGCGGAATATAGCAATGGCAAAGTCGCAAATGCCAAAGACATTTTGGAAGGACAACCATTTGAATGTCCCATGATGCCTTTCGGAGGTATGGAAGAATTTGCATGGAGTCCCGATTCCAAGAAACTTGCATACGTTCTCCGACAGAAAAAAGGCAGAGATTACGCTGTAAGCACCGATAGCGACATATTCCTTTATGACATAAACGATGGCTCTTCTCTTAATTTGTGCAAACCTATCACGAGAGACATTAAACAACCCATAAAGATTGACTATACCCGCTCATTAAAAGACCAGCGCATATACGAAGGAGAAGATTGCAACTTGGGATATGACGACAACCCCAAATTTTCGCCCGACGGTAAGTATATTGCGTGGACAAGCATGAAGCATGACGGATACGAAAGCGACCGCACCCGTTTGTGCGTGTACGAATTTTCCACACGCAACAAAACATACGTTACAGAAAGCTTCGATAGCGGCGTTGACAACTTCTTCTGGAAAGAAAACTCCAAAGAATTGTTGTTTGCAGGAGTATGGCACGGGCGCACAAATATCTACGCAACAAACTTGAAAGGCAAAGTTCGCCAACTAACAGACGATGTGTGCGACTACAGTCTTGCCGGATACATTGCGTCAAACGGCAATCTTCTTGTAAAACGCCACAGCCTTAGCGAAGCCGACGACATATACTTCGTAAACACAAAGAGCGGCAAGACAGAGCGCGTTACTAATGTAAACAAAGACACTTACGAAAAGACAACATTCGGAAAGGTTGAAGAACGTTGGGTTAACACCGTTGACGACAAAAAAGAATTGTGCTGGGTTGTTTATCCTCCTCATTTCGATGCCAACAAAAAATATCCGGTATTGCTTTTCTGCGAAGGCGGTCCGCAGTCTCCCGTGAGTCAATTCTGGAGTTACAGGTGGAATTTCCAAATAATGGCTGCCAACGACTATATCATCATAGCTCCTAACCGCCGTGGGCTTCCCGGCTTCGGCACAGAATGGCTCGAAGAAATCTCCGGCGACTACACAGGACTGTGCATGCAGGATTATCTTTCAGCCATTGACGATATTGCAAAAGAAAATTATGTTGACAAGAACCGTCTCGGCTGCGTCGGGGCAAGTTTCGGCGGATACAGTGTATATTGGCTTGCAGGACATCACGACAAACGTTTCAAATGTTTCATTGCACACGACGGCATTTTCAATACCCAACAGCAATATGTTGAAACAGAAGAAATGTGGTTTGCCAACTGGGACATGGGCTCTGCGCCATGGGTAAAACCGGACGGTAAACTTCAAAAAGTATTCTCCGACTCTCCTCATCTTTCAGTTGACAAATGGGACACTCCGATATTTTGCATACACGGTCAGCGCGATTTCCGTATAGAATACACCCAGGCCGAATCGGCTTTCAATGCAGCACGTTTGCGCGGCATCCCCGCACAATTGCTTTTGTTCCCCGACGAAAACCATTGGGTTCTTAAACCGCAAAACGGCATAATGTGGCAGCGCACATTTTTCCGTTGGCTTGACAAATGGCTAAAGAAATAAAAGAAAAAACAAAAGATATGACAGTAATAGCTAAAAAGCTAAACGACTCGGCTGCAGCCAGATGGTCTGCACTGTTCATCGTTGCTTTCACCATGATGGCTGCTTATTACGTAAATGATGTAATGGCGCCGCTAAAAGGAATGCTCGAAGGTCAACTTCATTGGACGAGCGGAGAATTCGGAATGTTCACAGGAGCTTATAGCTTCCTGAACGTGTTCTTGCTTATGCTCATATGGGGCGGACTTATACTTGACAAATTCGGCATACGCTTCACAGGAACCCTTGCCACGGTTCTAATGGTTGGCGGCACGGCAGTAGAATATCTTGCCATAACCACATACGGCGGAACAAGTGCCATGTTCCTGGGTTACAAACTCGATGTTTTCATGGCTTCTGCCGGATATTCCGTTTTTGGTGTCGGTGCAGAAGTAGCAGGAATCACCGTAAGCAAAATCATAGCGAAATGGTTCAAGGACAAAGAGCTTGCATTGGCAATGGGCGTGCAAGTGGCATTGGCAAGAATAGGTTCGCAGGTAGCTTACGCAATTGCCATTCCCGTGGCACGAAGCTATAACCTCGACACTCCCCTTTTAATAGGAGCCGTACTTCTTCTTGGAGGTATGATTTCGTTCATAACTTTCAGTTTCATGGACAGAAAACTTGACCGACAGGTTAAGATTTCCGTAGAAAGCAGCGCAGACGAAAAGTTCTCTTTCAAAGACGTTGTGGCAGTTGTTAAAAATCCGGGATTCTGGCTCATTGCCCTACTCTGCGTGCTCTTCTACTCATGCGTGTTCCCATTCCAGAAGTTTGCCACCGAACTCATGATAACCAAATACGGAGTAAACGAAGAAATAGCAGGAACATTTGCCGGACTGCCCGCGCTCGGCGCACTCATATTAACTCCTGTGTTTGGCGGAATGATTGATCGCAAAGGCAAAGCAGCAAGCATAATGATGCTCGGCTCTCTCATGCTTATCTGCGTCCACTTCATCTATGCCGTGCCCTTCATTCATGCGGCATGGGTGGCTATCGCGCTCATGATAATCCTCGGCATAGCATTTTCGCTCGTTCCCTCAGCCATGTGGCCCAGTGTTGCAAAAATTTTCCCGGTAAAACAACTCGGAACAGCGTATGCTCTCATATTCTTCATTCAGAACATAGGCTTGTGGGGCGTTCCGGCACTCATAGGATATATTCTTGAAGAATACTGCATCGTTGGCACAACAACCGAAAACGGCGTAACAACAAACTTGTACAATTACACCCTGCCCATGTGCGTATTCACAAGCATAGCAGTCCTTTCGCTTGTCATAGCTTTCTGTTTGAAAGCAGCCGACAAAAAGTATGGTTACAAGCTTGAAGAACCTAATTTGAAAAAGTAAATAAATCATTCACTGCACATAAAGAAAATCCCCGTTACATATTTGTATCGGGGATTTTTGTTATACACAAATGAATAAACACAAGCGAATATTCATTCACCATGACAGACCGAAAAAGTACCATTTGCCCATTATTTTAATGTAATATGGGAAATCAAAAAAAACACAAGCCATATGTTTCAAAACATAAGGCATATATTTCAAAATACAAGCCATATGTTTCAAAACATAAGGCTTGTATTTTTTGCGTTTCTAAATCCCTAATTTTCAGATACCTGTTTTTCGGCTTTTCCACGCTTTTTTACTTTATGCAAATCTCTTTCTGCTTTGTGAATAACCGAATATTTATTTACCGAAACTGCATAAATTTCAAAACAATTACAGCAAACTCTCGCGTTCGTTTATTCCCGCGTCCGTTGTGGTGTAGTTACCCAAACTGCCTTCCCTTGCCTGAACACAGATATACGTCATGGGCACGTCCGAAGTGCATTTAAGATTGCGGTCGCAGTTTGTTGACACGCGAACCACGGAACCTTCTGCAATATCAAACACATCATCGTTTACCTGAAACCTACCGCTACCGGAAAGAATTATGTAATGCTCCTCATTCTCCCTGTGACTATGGAAAAAAGGAACCGACACTCCTTTTGGCAATGTACCGAAAGAAATTTCACAAGAGGAAGAGCACAAAGCTTCTTTCATAAAAAGCTTACCTTCAAAGTCATGCAAACTGCCAACCGAGGCATGAGCGAACTTGTCGCTCGAATTAAGAATCTTTACTTCGTTCATAATGCTTAAATTTTATGAGATACAAGCCTCCACATCCATCATCAACAAACAAACTATCATTACAATTTGTCATTGACGAAACATTGTGTTAACTTTGCATCCGTAAGTAACTATTAATTTGATAGTGCAAAAATAAAACATTGCATCATAATTTACAAGAGGTTACAAAAAAGTCATATACTTACTATCAAGTTAGTAAAATTGAAAATGAGCACCATAATAGCACAAGAAAATCTGAAAAAATTTTCAGACATTGAAGCCTGTCCGATACGAAACATCGTGTCGCGATTCTCTGGAAAATGGTCAATGCTTATTCTTTGCATTCTTGCAGAGAACCAAGCCATCCGCTTCAACACCATAGGCAAAGCAATTCCCGACATATCGCCGAAAATGTTGACAGAAACATTGAAAAACCTGGAAACAGACGGATTGGTAAAAAGAAAAGTTTATGCAGAAGTCCCGCCGAGAGTGGAATACTCACTTACAGACCTCGGCACAAGTCTCATGCCCCATCTCGGAAGCCTCATACGCTGGGCTCTTGAAAACTTCCAAACCATTTCCCAAAACCGAAAATCCAAATCACGCAAATAACCCGCGAAACTACATAGTTCTCACCCAGCAAAAAGTTACTGATAACCACTTTTGGCGACTAAATAGCCTTATTCATTTCATATCTGCGTGTTTCGCAATTATTTGATTAAACTTTTTTGCGACAACTACTTTCAAACAGTTTTGTTTGTTTTCCTTTGAGACAGAAATAAACTTTACGCAAAACTTTGTGATTAATATACGAACATCACTTGAGTAAACTAATTAAAGACGCGTAAAGTACAATCAAAAGAATAGACATATAAAAACAACTTAGGCTGAAGTCCCTGATTATTCAGAGAACTACAGCCTAAGTTGTTATATGGAATATTTACTTTATTCCTCAACGGCAGCCTGCGCCGCGGCTAACAAGGATTGGAAATCAGTGATTTACAGAGTTAGTGTAAAGTACTGGCTACTCTTTTTCGACACATTCTGCGCATTTTTACACGCTCATAGCTACTAAAACGTGCTTAATGGCAGAGGATGCGCACCTGGTTGATAATATCTATCTACAATTCCCCTTCCGTTCCTATTTGTTCGCATAGGTTTTGCTTGAGTATAAGTAGGAAAAAAACGCCCTACAATCCCAAGAGATGACCCTCCAAACATATAAGTCGGATATGAAAATGTCCCACAATCTACCATGTATAACCAAATTCAATGTGTTTTAAATATCCCTTATCAAATATGTAAACGCTTCGATACAGGTTAGTTATATCTTGAAATTCGTATGTTTTTTTATTTGCACTTTTGGAAACAGAAAAGGTCATTTCTTTATATTTTTCGCTAAATTCTGTTTCAGAACTGCCGATATGAACTCCTAATGTGGTGTAAAAAACAGAATCTTCAAGAATAACTATTTTTGGCTTGTATTCAGAAAGTACACTATCAGTCAAACAAAAATAATTATACTGGTTATGCAACCCACCATTTTCTCTAACTAATAGTAAGAATTCTGATGACGAGGCATTTGAAAAACCTATGAACTCTCCGAAATTAGGATCGTCAATCATATCTGGAAGTTTTTCTATATTTACAAAAGATGATGTGTCACGCAAGACAAATTGGTTTACAGAAGTATCTCCTATAAAATATGTATTTTGAATAGAAGCACATCTATTCCTTCCACAAGACATCACTATGAGACTACTGACCAATATAAGGATTAGCTTTGCCATTATTGCCATAATTTGGGTTACCAGTTATGATAAAGTTTATTTGAATATTCTTATTCTGAGTTTTTATATAGTCATAAAGAAAACTTCCAAGTTTAGTCAATGCCTCCTCAGTAGAACCTTGTATTCCAATGCAACCAGCTGTTCCTGGGGAGTTTGTATCGGGGCATCCTTAATCCCGTCCTACCATTATAGTCTTCCATATAGACTTTCCAACCTCTATTTCCACCTATAGTCATTCCTGCTTGAGAAGTATAAGCAAAATCGCTACCAGTATAATTGTGGTTAGGAGTAGGTCCATTTCCGTAAGGACCACTAGTAAATGGATATGTTTCTGTAGTATAGGTGCCTCCATCTGAGAATACTGCATTTAAATAAGCTGTACCTCGAATACCTTTTGCCATCTTCTCCAATATGTTTTACATACATGTGTTTTGGTGCAAAAGCAAGGGAGGATTGACCACCAAGTTCATCGCAAAGAATCTTATAATATAAAGGTAGTGAAGTGCATTGGCCAGTATGAGTATTCATCACTTTAGTAATGAACAATTTCCTGAAATCTTTCTTGCCTGTAAAATCTTCAAAGTCATAACTAAAGGCTTTATTGGCATTCATTGGATTCGGCTTGGTGAAATACTCAAACAGAGCAAAGTTCGGAGCTGTCTTGTATTGCAGGATATCATTCACTTCAATAAATCGCTTCAATATATACGCTACGCTATCAATGTCATGGCAGAATTTCTCGTAATTCATATTGCCACCAGAATATGCCCACTCAACGATAAACTCTGCTCTCTTCAGAGAATAAGATATCTTGCATTAAGCATCAACTGGAGTTCGTTAAGTCCATCAAGAAACGCTTGGTCTTTTACCATATATGGAATAGTATCAAACGAGAGTTCCTCTCGGCACTCATAATATAAGGTGTCGCTGCTCATTGCTGTCATCTTGCTCGTGACTAACAGAAAGAGTATGATTAGACTTATTATCTTATGCATATATAGTTTCACTATTTTTATTAGAAGCGAGGCAAGTACCTATTTGCCAAGTACTTGCCTCGTATTTTACTAGTTTTCAGCATCTTGCGATTACTCCTCAACAGCTGCCTGCGCGGCAGCAAGACGCGCTATGGGCACGCGGAACGGAGAACAGGAAACATAGTTCAAACCAGCCTTGTGGCAGAACTTAACCGATGAAGGTTCTCCACCGTGCTCGCCACAAATACCACATTTAAGTTCGGGACGTACTGCGCGACCACGTTTTATTGCTATTTCAATAAGTTGTCCCACGCCGTTTTGGTCAAGAACCTGGAAAGGATCCACACTCAGAATCTTCTTTTCAAGATATACGGGCAAGAACGAAGCAATGTCATCACGCGAATACCCGAATGTCATCTGGGTAAGGTCATTTGTTCCGAATGAGAAATATTCTGCACGCGAAGCAATCTTGTCTGCAGTAAGAGCTGCACGCGGAATTTCAATCATTGTGCCAACCTTGAACGGAACTTCTACGCCTTCTTCCTCAAACAGTTTGGCAGCTGTTTCGCGAATTACCTTCTCCTGTGCTTCAAACTCATACAAAATACCAATAAGCGGAACCATTATTTCAGGATGCGGGTCATAACCCTCACGCTTCAGTTCTATGGCAGCACCAAGAATGGCACGTGTTTGCATTTCAGTGATTTCGGGATAAGTATTTCCAAGACGGCAACCACGATGTCCGAGCATAGGATTGTGCTCTGAAAGACTGTCTATGCGCTGTCTGATAGTCTCTACGGTTACACCCATATCCTTTGCCATTTCTTCCTGCCCCTTTGCATCGTGGGGAACAAACTCGTGAAGAGGAGGATCGAGCAAACGAATGTTTACGGGATAGCCGTCCATAGCTTTGAATATGCCTTTGAAGTCCTCTTTCTGATAAGGAAGAAGTTTGCAGAGAGCTTTTTCACGACCTTCTTTGGTATCAGAAAGAATCATTTCGCGCATTGCAACAATCTTCTTGTCATCAAAGAACATGTGTTCTGTGCGGCAAAGACCGATACCTACAGCACCAAACTTGCGTGCCACGGAAGCATCATGCGGAGTGTCTGCATTTGTTCTTACCACAAGACGTGTATATTTGTCGCAAAGCTGCATCAATTCGGCAAAAGCACCGGAGAATTCGGCAGCCTGTGTTGTAAGTTCGCCCTTGTAAACATCGCCAGTAGAACCATTAATAGAGATATAGTCTCCTTCGTGAAGAACATTGCCTTCAATGGTTACTGTACGCTTTTTATAGTCTATTACCAAAGCACCTGCACCCGATACACAGCATTTACCCATACCGCGAGCCACAACTGCAGCATGAGAAGTCATACCACCGCGTGCGGTAAGAATGCCTTCAGCTTCTGCCATACCCGCAAGGTCTTCGGGAGAAGTCTCAATACGAACCATAACTACCTTATGTCCGTCTTTATGCCATTTGGCAGCGTCATCGGCAAAGAATACAATCTGCCCGGTAGCTGCACCAGGAGAAGCAGGAAGACCACGTGTCAAAGCCTTTGCGCTTGCAAGAGCCTTTTTATCAAATACCGGATGAAGAAGTTCATCAAGTTTGTTGGGTTCACAGCGTTCGAGAGCAGTTTTCTCATCAATCTTACCCTCGTGAAGCAAATCCATTGCAATCTTTACCATAGCCGTACCGGTACGTTTGCCGTTACGTGTCTGCAAGAACCAAAGTTTTCCTTCTTGAACAGTGAATTCCATATCCTGCATGTCGCGGTAGTGGTCTTCAAGTTTGTTTTGGATGGCATCAAGCTGCTTGTAAATTTCCGGCATTGCCTCTTCCATCGAAGGATATTTCTCTTTACGTTCCTCTTCACTCACGCCCTGCATCTCTGCCCACTTCTGCGAACCGGCTTTAGTAATCTGCTGCGGAGTTCTAATACCCGCAACAACATCTTCTCCCTGAGCGTTTACAAGCCATTCGCCGCTGAATACGTTTTCTCCCGTTGCGGCATCACGGCTAAAGCATACGCCGGTAGCAGAACTGTCCCCCATGTTTCCGAAGACCATAGCCATTACAGAAACTGCGGTACCCCACTCTGCGGGTATGCCTTCCATTTTGCGGTAAAGTATTGCGCGTTCGTTCATCCAGCTATCGAATACAGCGCAAATGGCTCCCCAGAGCTGTTCCATTGGATTGTCGGGGAAATCAACACCGGTATTCTCTTTAATAGCCTTCTTAAATTCAGCAACAAGTTGCTTCAATTCGTCTGTTGTAAGTTCGTTGTCAAGATGAACACCGCGCTGCGCTTTCACTTTCTCAATGATTGCTTCAAACGGATCGATGTCCTCTTTGCTCTGCGGCTTCATGCCGAGAACAACATCGCCGTACATCTGAACAAAACGGCGATAAGCATCATAAGCAAAGCGAGGATTATTTGTTTTCTTGGCAAGACCTTCAGCCACTTCGTCATTCAAACCAAGATTAAGGATTGTGTCCATCATACCCGGCATAGAAGCTCTCGCACCCGAGCGAACGGAAACGAGAAGAGGGTTAACGGGGTCGCCAAAACGGCTGTCCATCAAATTTTCTATATGTTTTACGGCATTCTCAACATCGTCTTTCAGCAGATTTACAACTGCGTCCTTGCCAATGCGGTAATACTCGTTACACATGTCAGTAGTGATAGTGAATCCGGGAGGTACGGGGATTCCCAAAAGATTCATCTCGGCAACATTGGCACCTTTACCGCCAAGCAAATTACGCATGCTGGCGTTACCTTCGGCACTGCCGTTGCCAAACAAATAAACTCTTTTATCTTCCATATTACGTTAAATATTACTTAAATCCTTGTTTCAATATTGTTACGCTTGCGCGGCATCTTTGTTTTTCTATTTTTCAGACGCTGCGCATAAACGATGTTTCCGAAGCGCACAATAAAAATCACGCACTCACGATGTTTCCTGTTTTACAGCCTTTTTTCAAACATTAACACCCGATTAACGGGATTGTTGCTTATGACAGTTCGCAAAATTAATATTAATTTGCGAAACTATCGGCATTTTGCCTCGAAAAACAGCACACCGAATCCATTTTTTGTTTAATAAAGCAAGAAACAAACAGGCAAAGCGAAACAACGCTATACGGGATTCTCATTAAACAATCTTACAGATGCATCTTCTTAACCGCATTTTAGGGGGCAAAGAACACAAAAACGACAGTCAAGACTTTGAAGACAGTACACTCCGATTAAAAACAGAAGGACAACTTCGATTTTCTGCGATATATTTTTTAATTTTGCAGTGCTTTAAGCAGATTTCTTTTCGGGCCAGACTGGATTTGACAGCGGGCAGAGGAAGTATGTAAGCATGCAGTGAGTCGTGAGTTCTCACTATAATCTGAGCTTTCAAGAATTTAAATGGCGAAAATAACAATTACGCTCTCGCTGCCTGATCGAAGTACAGTAAATCAGCTTTATCCGAAAACAAAGTTTTTCGGACGAGACATCACTCCGAAGCCGTTGTTCCGAGGCTCGCGGAAATAGTGGTGCACGCAAATCGGGAATAGCGTGAAAAGTGTTGCGTAGTTCATGCGAAATTTCTAATCCGCAACTAAGGTTTGCAACAATGTGAATGCGTGCCGCACGTTGCAGACACAAAAATTCCCGGCAGGCTAAGCATGTAGAAAGCATGGTTTTTCCCCGTTTGGACGAGAGTTCGATTCTCTCCTGGTCCACTTTTTCCGGAAGCGATTCCGATTTGGTTTTATAAAAAATATTCTATTGTATATATGAAAGAGATACAGTTAAAGTACGGTTGCAATCCCAACCAAAAACCCTCACGCATTTACATTGACAACGGCGAATTGCCGGTAGAAGTTCTCAACGGTCGCCCCGGATATATCAATTTTCTTGATGCCCTTAACGGTTGGCAGCTTGTGAAAGAGCTTAAAGCCGCCACCGGCATGCCTGCTGCCACATCGTTCAAGCATGTTTCGCCCGCAGGAGCTGCCATTGGTCTTCCATTAAGCGACATTCTAAAGAAAATATATTTCGTAGATGACGTGAAGATTCCTCTTTCACCCATAGCTTGTGCCTATGCACGCGCACGCGGAGCCGACAGAATGTCATCATACGGCGATTTTATTTCACTTAGCGACGTTTGCGACGAAGCAACAGCCACACTCATTAAAAGAGAAGTGAGCGACGGCGTAATCGCTCCCGGTTACACTCCCGAAGCTCTCGAGATATTGCGTGCAAAACGCCGTGGCACATACAACGTAATCAAAATAGATCCCGACTATGTGCCCGCTCCCATTGAACACAAACAGGTGTTCGGTGTAACATTCGAGCAACATCGCAACGATGTAAACCTTGCCGACGACAGTTTGTTTGAAAATATTCCCACCCAAAACAAGACTTTCACCGCAGAAGCAAAGCGCGACCTCATCATATCGCTCATAACGCTCAAATACACTCAGAGCAACTCGGTTTGCTACGTCAAAGACGGTATGGCAATAGGTATCGGCGCAGGACAACAAAGCCGTATCCACTGCACACGCCTTGCCGGAAGCAAAGCAGACAAGTGGTGGCTTCGTCAAAGCCCCAAAGTCATGAACCTTCCTTTTGTTAAGGGCATTCACCGCGCAGACCGCGACAACGCCATAGACCTTTACACAGGCGAGGATGCAGACGATGTTCTTGCCGATGGTGCTTGGCAGAAAATCTTTACGGAGCGTCCCGAGCCTTTCACTCTTGAGGAGCGCAAGGAATGGCTTGCCAAGAACACAGGTGTGTCATTGGGCAGCGATGCTTTCTTTCCATTTGGCGACAACATAGAACGCGCACACAAGAGCGGCGTTGAGTTTGTGGCACAAGCCGGAGGCAGCGTACGAGACGACAATGTTATTGAAACTTGCGATAAATACGGAATCGCAATGGCGTTTACCGGTATCCGCCTGTTCCACCATTAAAAATCATATAGGTTTATGCGCAAAGCAAGCCGACAAGAAGTGCAAAAAGCCATACATGAGGGCATTGTTTTTCGCAAATCCAAGAATAAGGGATTTGAGGATGACAAGGTACGTACCAAAGCTAAGAAAAAAGCTTACCGTACAGGTTCTCACGGTTCGGCATCTGCCATAATGAAAGCCGGTATACGCAAACACCGCGCCGAGAAATCCAAGCGCAGATAAACACAACGTTGCAAATTACATACAATGCCGTGTGGTTTTCGAGCCATGCGGCATTTTCTTTTTCGCATATTTACAGTGCATACAAATATTGCGATGCACAAGCGCGGCATCTGCTCACTATGCTTCAGTTTTTCAAGAATATTGTGTATTGAAAAATGAAGCGGTTTACGGGACATTTTTAATGCATTTTTCCGCATGCGAAAAAACA
>OLFY01000204.1_pt1 | contig 92196 bp, 81 predicted proteins | sample 1605611 | NCBI WGS metagenome assembly OLFY01 (sample SAMEA3888923, study PRJEB22519) | human gut metagenome | biome: human gut; feature: human-associated habitat; material: faeces | place: Denmark | collected 2011 | reverse complement strand
ATACGCTGAAGTGACTGCGGATGCAGGATATGAAAGTCTGGAGAATTACTTGTACCTCGAGAAGAACGGGCAGATGAGCTTTATCAAGCCATCCAACTATGAAGTCAGAAAAACAAAACGTTTTAAGGAACAGGTCGGCCGGATCGAAAACATGACCTATGATGAGCAGTGGGATGCGTTTATCTGCGCATATGGAAAAACGCTCTCGCTCCGCAGAGAGACTACGGAACTGGTGCAGGGACGGCCAGTGACGACCAGTTGGTATCGATGCGAGGACTGCACGAACTGCCCGCACCGGTCTGCCTGCTGTCAGGCAAAGGATCTTGCAAAGCCGAAGGAAGTCGTGCTGAAGAAGACCTTCTGGGAAATGCGGGCGGCATCTCAGGAGAACATTACAACAGAGCATGGTATTTACCTGCGGATGTGCCGTTCTATCCAGGTCGAGGGGGCGTTTGGACTGCTCAAAAACGACTTCGGTTTTCGCCGTTTTCTGACCAGAGGGAAAACCAATATCCGGACTGAGCTTTTCTTCCTTGCACTGGCGTACGACCTCAAAAAGCTATGGATGAAGCGGGAAAACGGGCGGCTGAAAACGCATCTTTCTGAGATCACAGTGGCGTAACCGCAAAAAACAGCTGGATCATCCACATTGGGCGCTGATCTTGGAGTCAGGGTCAGCTTTGCTGCGTCCAAATGCCTTGCAATTTCCACAGAATAGCAGCTCGTACAAACAAACGCGGGGGGCAAAAGGTCTTTCTCTGACCTTTTGCCCCCGCGTCCTTTGTGAGCCTATTTGCAACAGGCCCTTCTTTATGGTTCGTCCTCCGGGTCCAGCAGCCGCATGACGGACACCTCGTAGGCTGTCCGCTCCTCCGGGCCGGTTTCCGTCACCTTTCGATACCCCCGGCTCTGGATCCGCCCCTCAAGGGACAAGGGCGCTCCCGCCTCCAAGGTACACACCTGTGACGCCACCTGTCCCCACGCGATCACCGGCAGGTAATCCGCCCGGCCGTAGCTCCGGGGCACGGCTAAGATCAGATCGCTGATGCTGCGGCCCAGAGGCGTCCGCCGGTAGATGGGCGGCTTGCACAATGTCCCGGCCAGCAGGATGCGGTTGACCGGCTCTCCCAGCCCCGGCTGAAGGGACCGGGCGTACACCGTCAGCACGAGACGCCGTCCGGGGCCGGACCGGTTGTTAAAAGAGCGGAGCTGTCCCTCTACCCGGAGGGGAACGCCCTCTTTCAGCAGCGGCAGCTGTGTCTGCCGTACCAGCAGGGGCAGACGGTCCGCCGTGCCGGACAGCCGGGGGACCTCCAGGATTTGACGGTAAAAAAGCTGGCCGTGATTTTCATGGGATGGCTCCGGAGCACCCACGGGGATCCCCTCCAAAAGCACTTCGTTTCGGGTCTGATTTGTCATCTCGTCCACCTCTCGGTTGTGATGCTTCATCCTATGAGGGGGCGGCGGGCCTTAGAACGAAATTTACAAATATCGCCTTGTAAGTCGCAGTGCAAGCGGATATAATACCCTCATCAAAACGAAACGGAGGGACGGCTATGGCGAATATTCTGGATTATCTGGACTGGCGGGGGGATCTGACGCTGGCGCAGGATCCGTTTAACGAAGTGGATAACCTGATCTTGGCGGAGCTGTCCTTCGTGGACTTCGGCGGCATCGTCCCCGGCCCCGGCGAGGGGAGGGCCGTGCCCCTGTGGAAGGCGGCGGAGGCGTATTTTGCCAAAACGGAAGGTCGGCCCATCGACATGGGCGTTCTGGTGCCCAATCAGATCCCGGAACTGCTGCGCCGGACGGCAGCCTCGCCCCGGTTCCGGGACATGAAGCTCAACGGCTTTGTGGACCATCTGGACACGGTGAAGGCGGAGCAGTTCGCGGCGCTGGCGGCAGAGTGCGGGGATGGCACCGTCTACCTCTCCTTCCGGGGCACCGACGATACGCTGGCAGGGTGGAAAGAGGATTTCTATCTGAGTTGTATGCGGGAGGTCCCTGCTCAGAAAATGGCAGTGGCATACACGGAGGCCATGGCCCATCAGTACCCCCGGATCAAGCTGCGGCTGGGCGGCCATTCCAAGGGCGGCAATCTGGCAGTGTGGGCGGGGGTGTTCTGTCCCACGGCGGTGCAGCGGCGGATCGCCGCCGTCTGGTCCAATGACGGCCCCGGCTTCCATGACGATATTCTGTCTCTGCCCCGGCATATCCGGCTGGCGGAGCGTATCCACACCATTGTGCCGAAATCCTCCGTGGTGGGGATGCTGCTGGAGCACGAGGAGGACTACACCGTGGTAGACAGCAGCCAGCAGGGCCTCATGCAGCATGACGGCTTTTCCTGGGCGGTGCTGGGGAACCGATTTGTCCGGCTTCACAGTGTCACCCGGCAGGCCCGCCTGACGGATCAGGAGCTGCGGGGCTGGGTCCAGGGGCTGACCGTTGAGCAGAGGGAAAAATTTGTGGACAGCGCCTTTCAGGTGCTGGAGGCCTCCGGTGCCCAGACCCTGACGGACCTGAAGGCGGACAGCTTTAAAGCGGTGCGGCCTATGGTCCGGGCCTTGAAGGATCTGGACAAGGAGACCCGGGAGGCTCTGCTGAAATTTATGAGCATCCTCTTTATGAGCAACCTGCGGATGACGCTGGAGGGCATTCAGGAAGAAACGGAGAAGAGCCTTCTGCGGAACGGGAAAAAGGCGGAGAGATCCGCCGGGAAGAAGGGATAAACAACCGCAGATGTTCCAAGCGGAACGTCCGCTTATGTCGACAGCGGAAAAAGCAACCGGCTTCAGACATAAAAAGCATCCACCCGTCATTGACGGGTGGATGCTTTTATGCTTGGCCGGAATCTTGGCAGCTCCGTTCCAGAGCACGGCGGATATTGCCGTCCAGCAAGTGCCCCAGATGGTCGATGTAGGCATCGGTGTCACATTTCATGCCGTTTTGCAGCCACAGGGCGGTCAGCCCGGACAGAGCGGCGGCATAGAATTCCGACAGGACACGGATATCCTCATCATCCGCCGGGAGGCCCTCAGCCTGATCCCGGATATAGGAGGTCATGGCAGCTAATGTCACTTTATGGTAGTAGCGCCGAAGCGTTTCCTGATTGCCCGAATTGTAGAGATGATACACGGCCCGCTTGTTCTGGGAGGCAAAGGCCGTAGCGTCCCGGAATGCTTCCTGCCAGCTGTCATACCGGCGCAGCTTGGACTGGAAATCCTGAATTTCCAGCTGAAGAATGTCCTCTACCAGTGCGTAGATATCCGCATAATAGTAATAGAAGGTGTTGCGGTTCACAGCGCCCTTTTCCGCAATGTCTTTAATGGAAATTTTATCCAGAGGGCGTTCGTTCAGCAGTTGGATAAAGGCCCGCCGGATGGCATTTTTTGTCTGTTGCGCCATAGCCCGCTCCTTTTGAAACAAATTTCCTTTTTCATATCCATTATACACGGAAACCGGACCAGTCTCAAGTGCGAGTTTTTAACGAAATCTTTAAGGCTTTAGGCACGGAGGCAATTTTGCCTGAACTTTTGCAGGGCATTTTCCCATACCATTAGGCACAGGCGGCGGATATGCCCATAGTGGCGCTGGAGGAAACATGTTACACTTTCAGTATGGAGAAAAAGGGCACATTGGGCGCTTTGAGGGAGAAGAGGTGCAATATGAGGCACGTTCTGACATCGGAAGCTGTGACCAGAGGTCACCCGGATAAGCTGTGTGATCAGGTGGCCGACGGGGTGCTGGACGCCCTGCTGACGGAGGACCCGGAGGCAAGAGCGGCCTGCGAGGCGGCCGTATGGGAAAACCATCTGCTTTTGTTCGGAGAGATCAGCGCCCGGCAGGAACCGGATTACGAGGCTGTGGCCCGGGAGGTGCTGCGGGACATCGGCTATGACCGCCCCGGACTGGGGCTGAACGCGGATCACTGTGACATTCAGATCCGCTTTCATCCGCAGTCACCGGATATCGCTCAGGGCGTCAGCCACCGTTCGGCGGAGGATACCGGCGCCGGGGATCAGGGGATCATGACCGGCTACGCCTGCCGGGAGACCCCGGAACTGATGCCCTTGCCGGTCACCTTGGCAGGGGCGCTGGTGAAGCGGCTGGATCACATGCGGCGCTCCGGCGGGATGCCCTGGCTGCTGCCGGACGGCAAAGCTCAGGTCAGCGTGGCCTATGAGGATGGACGGCCCGCCCGGATCACCACAGTGGTCCTTTCCACCCAGCATACGCCCAACGTTCGCACGGATGCCTTGCGGGAGGCGCTGCGGCGGGAGGTGATCCTGCCAGTGCTGCCCCCGGCGCTGACGGACGAGGAGCCTCTGCTTTATATCAACCCCACGGGCCGGTTCGTCATCGGCGGCCCCGCTGGGGACGCCGGCCTCACCGGGCGGAAAGCCGTGTCGGACGCTTATGGCGGCGCAGCCCACCATGGGGGTGGTTCTCTGGCAGGAAAGGACCCCACAAAAATGGACCGCACCGGGGCCTATCTGGCCCGGTATCTGGCGAAAAACGTGGTGGCGGCAGGCTTGGCGGACCGCTGCGAGGTGCAGCTGGCCTACGCCATCGGCCTTGCGGACCCCGTCAGCGTGTCGGTGAACACCTTCGGCACAGGTATGATCCGCGATGAGACGCTGGCGGTCTGGCTGGAGGACCATGTGGATATGCGGCCCGGCGTGGTGATCCGACGGTTCGGGCTGACCCGGCCGATTTACCGGGGACTGGCCGCTTACGGTCCCTTCGGCGAAAACGGCCGGGGGATGCCGTGGGAGCGGACGGATCTGCGTTTCCCGGCGCAGTTTTGACCTGTATTCTGCAAAATTTAAATAGAAGGAAGAAAGTAAGATGCGAAATCCAGTGAAAACCGCGAAAAGACAGCTTCTGCGTGTAGGAAGCTGCGCACTGTCCGCCCTGATGGTGCTGGGCTCCATCCCGGCGGCCGCCATCGGGGACGGTGTGACCGCCACCTATGACGAGGCCTACTACGCCATGACGGACTACTACGGCAATCTCACCGACGGCAGTGTGGTGAAGAGTTACCGTACCAACGGCATCGCTACCTTGACGGACTACGGCGATTACGATGAGATCATCAACCTGACCGACGGCACGGTGCCTGCCCGGAACGGTGGCATGACCACCTTCCGGCTGAACGAAAAGGCCCTGCCCGGGACCTTCTACTTTGAGGGCAAAACCACGAAGCCCTTCCAGCAGCTTCCTTGGATGATCTCCATGAGCTATACCCTCAACGGTGTGCCTACCAAGGCAGAGGATCTGGCGGGACAGGCCGGCGTGGTGGAAATCCGTCTGGATATCGTACCCAATGAACGGGCCAGCGAGTACGCCCGGAACAACTACACCCTGGAAGCCATGGCGATCTTCAATCAGGATGACATCCTGTCTCTGGAAGCCCCCGGTGCCCAGGTGCAGCTGATCGGCAACCTGCGGGCGGTGCTGTTCCTCGGTTTGCCCGGTGAGGAATGCCACTATACGATCCGGGTAGGCAGCGAGGACTTCGCCTTTAGCGGCATGACCTTCCTGATGGTTCCGGCTACTCTGAGCCAGTTGGAGGAGATCGCCAAGCTCTCTGAGCGGAAGGACGATCTGGAGGACAATTATAACAAGCTCTCCGGCAGCATTGATTCCCTGCTGGACGCCATGACAGCTATGACCGGCAGCCTGAACGCCTCTGCCAACGGTCTGGAGCAGCTGAATAAGGCCCGGGGTATTTTCTCCGACGGCAAGGGCGTGATCTATTCCGGAACGGACGCTCTGCGGGAGGATCTCTCCAATCTGGCGGATGTGCTGGAGCCGGTGGAGGGGCAGATCGAAGCCCTCAGCAAGACAATTTCTGATTCCAAGTCCACCCTGCGCAGCATGACCAACACAGTCTTCGACCTGAAGGGTGATCTGAAGGATGTGGAGAGTGCCCTGAGAGATCTGGAAGACGGTACCGGCGATGTGAAGGCGCTTTTGCGTGTGTCTGGTAATTTGCAAAAAAGCCTTGAAGATCTGCGGAAAGCCTTGGGTGACACAAGTGCTGCCATACCTACAGATCCCATCGTCAAGCCTGGCACCGGCAAGGACTTGAAGACGCAGATGAACCAGGTGGTGCAACTGCATAGTATTTATGAGAAAGCGGAAAATGGCGATGCCGCGGCGTTCTTTACGGCAATGCTGACCTTGAAAGGGAAAACAGACGCAGAAATCGCGGCAACGGTGCCACTTCTACAAGGCACACTTAAAAAAGTAGAAGATGGGACTGTGACCATTGAGCATGTTGCAGCGGCAAATCCGGAGGGAGCTGCACTGATCGGACTTTATCTGCAAATAAATAAGAAAGGAATGTCCTTCCAGAAATTCTGCGAAAGTGTTCTTCCGGCAAAGTTTCCGAATAAATCTCCGGACGAAATCAAAAAAATGGCGAAGTTGATGAATGATCTCTGGTTGGTATATGCCAGCGGCGATACCACGGGTCATACCCTTTCTGATGATTTCTACGAGGTCTATGCCGATATACTGGATCTGGATGATGAGGCAGTTTACGAGATATCTGCGTCTTTCCTACAAAATGATGAAGACGGGAGTAGTACCACAAGCACCACTGACACTACCGGTAGCACCGATACCACCGACACTACTGGTAGTACCGATACCACCGATACTACAGACGTTACCGCTGGTAGCAACAATACCACTGACACTACCGGTAGCACCGACACTACAGACACCACCGACGAAGTTGGGGATCCTATTGAAAACAATAAGCCCAACGATGCCATCATCGACCTGATTACGGACGGCATTGACAGCGCCGCCTCCCAGATCAGTGAATTGCAGAGAAAGTTGAACAGCGCCATGAACAAGGTGCTGCCTCCCACGCAGAGCGTGCTGAAGGATCTGGCGGCACTGTGCGGCCGGATCGAAAACCTGTCCTCTTTGCTCAACAGTGCCGAGGATCTGTCTGCCGCCATCCGCCATTCCTCTGCGGACCTCCGGGATATCTTGGATGATGTGGAGGATCTGCAGGACATTCTGGATGATTACGAGCCTACCTTGCAGGATACTCTGAAAACTGTCAGCAGCCTCAGCGCCAGTGCCATCCAGACCATCCGGGATACGCAGGGCCTCATCAGCGACACAGAGGCTCTCATAAAATCCACCGGCGCTACGCTGGATGACGGCACCAAGCAGACTCTGGAGGGTCTGGCGGCCGTCCTGCGGAGCACTGCAAAGACCATGGGCACCGCCGGACAGATCAAGGATGCGAAAACCAGCATCTGCGACATCATCGAGGACACCTGGGATGAGTATACCGGCGACGTGAACAACCTCCTGCTGATGGATGCCACCGCCGAGGCCGTGTCTCTCACCGACAGCCGCAACCCCTCTCCTGAGAGCATTCAGATCTTGATCCGCACTCAGGAGATCACCATGCCGGACGAGGATGAAACGGAGGCTGAGGCCGCTGCGGAGGTGCAGACTACCTTCTGGGGACGTGTCGCGCAGATGTTCAAGGACTTTTGGGCGGCCATTACCGGCCTGTTCGGCGGAAAGGATTGATCGGCCATGCTGGAAAAAATCGCAAAATGGTTGACCCGCAAGCCGAAGCTGGTGGCCATGATGGCGGTACTGATGCTGATTCCCGCCGCCATCGGCTATATTTCCACCCGCATCAACTACGACATTCTGTCCTACCTGCCGGAGGACCTGGAATCCTCTCAGGGCGAAAAGCTGCTGGAGGAGCCCTTTAAAATGGCGGCCACCAGCATGCTGGTGGTGGAGAATATGCCCGCGGGCTACACCAACAGCCTGCTCAACGACATCAAGGCCATTGACGGCGTTTCCAACGCCATCTGGATTAGCAACCTTATGGGCATCCAGATCCCCACGGACATGATCCCCGCCAACTTCCGGGATATGTTCTTCGCCGGAGACGCTACCATGATGATCATTCAGTACAGCCACCCCGGCGCCTCGGACGAGACCATGGAGGCCATCGAGCAGGTCCGGCGGGCCTGTAATGAAAAGTGCTTCCTGGCGGGCTTCTCCGTGGTCATCAAGGACACCCGGGACCTGATGGACAGTGAGCTGCCCATCTTCGTGGGTCTGGCGGTGCTGCTGGCCCTGATTGCCATGATGGTGACGCTGGAATCCACGGTGCTGCCCTTTATCTTCCTGGCCAGCATCGGCTTTGCCGTCATCTACAACTTCGGCAGCAACATATTCCTGGGGGAGATCTCGTATATCACCAAGGCTATCGCCGCTGTTTTGCAGTTGGGCGTCACCATGGACTACTCCATCTTCCTCTACCACAGGTACGAGGAGGAACGGCCCAATTACGACGATAACCGGGATGCCATGGCCCAGGCCGTTGTGGCGGCCTTTCGGTCCCTGTCCTCCTCCAGCCTGACCACCGTGGCGGGCTTTCTGGCCCTGTGCGTCATGCGGCTGACGCTGGGGCGGGACATCGGCATCGTCATGGCCAAGGGCGTTGTGCTGGGCGTGGCCACTGTTATTCTGGTGCTGCCCTCCCTGGTACTGATCTTCGACAAGCAGATCACCAAGCACAAGCACAAAAGCCTGATGCCCAGCTTTGACAAGGTGAACAGCTTTATCCTGCGGCATAACAAGGCCATTATGGTGATTTTTGTGCTCCTGTTCATCCCGGCCTACTACGCCCAGTCCCACGCCGGAATCTACTACAAGCTGGACGAGTCCCTCCCCCGGGACCTGCCCTCCATCGTCTCCAACGAGAAGCTGAAAAACGACTTCGATATGGCCACCTCTCACTTCATCGTCCTGCGGGACGATTTGAATCCGGCGGAGATGAGCGACATCGAAAACCGCATGGAGGAGGTCAAGGGCGTTACCTCCGTGGTATCCTACCATAAGATGCTGGGTACCGGCATTCCTGACTTCTTCATTCCAAATGAGGTAAAGGATATGCTCAAGCAGGGGGGCTATCAGCTGATGATGGTGAACTCCAGCTATTCTCCGGCCACCGATGCGGTGGCGGCCCAGCTGGACGAGATGAATGCCATCCTGAAGCAGTACGATGAAAACGCCATGATCACCGGCGAGGGCGCTATGTACCGGGATCTGATCGACACCACCGCCGTGGACTTCGTGGTGGCCAACTACCTGTCCATTGCCTGTATTTTCATCATCGTGGCGTGGGCGTTCAAGTCCATCACCGTTCCGGCGGTGCTGGTGGCCACCATTGAGCTGGCGATCTTCCTGAATCAGGGCTTCTCCTACTTCTCCGGCGCTTCCACGCCTTTCATCGCACCTACCATCATCAGCTGCGTGCAACTGGGCGCTACGGTGGACTACGCCATTTTGATGACCTCTCGGTTCCAGGAAGAACTGCAAAGCGGCAAGAACCGGAAGGAGGCTATCCGCATCGCAGCGGATTCGGCGGACGCTTCCATCATCACCAGCGCGCTGGTGATGTTTTGCGCCACCCTGGGTGTGTCTTTTGTGTCCTCGATCGACCTTATCGGCGCCATCTGCATCATGCTGGCCCGGGGTGCTCTGATCTCCGCCTGCATCTGCCTGTTCGTGATGCCTGCCGTGCTGTATGTCTGCGAGCCGATGTTCAATAAGACTACCCTCCACTGGCGGACCGAGCAGCCTAAGAAGGAGTCCAAAGCCGCCAAGGCTTTGAAAGCAGCTTCTGAAAAGTTGCCTGCCCGCAAAGAAAAAGCGGCGCTGCCGGAAAAGGGAACGGAGCAGACCGAGACCACGGAGCCTGCGGAGGCAGCCGATTCGACAAAGCTTGCCGCGGAATCGGAAACTGAAGCAGACGCGGCGCGGGAGACTGCCAACGTCTGAGTTTGGAAAACCATAAAAAGCGTCCGCCGTTCGGCGGACGCTTCATCGGGGTGAAAAGACTTTTCACCCCGATGAGCAAGTTTTCAGAACTTTATAAAAGTTCTGAAAACTAAGGATTTCAATGGCGCAGGGAAATAGGCGAAGCGCCGCCGGTGGCGGATCAAGCGAGCTTGTTTCGAGGAAGGCTCCCAAACAGCGGATACGCAGTATCCGCTGTTTGGTCTGAGCCGACGGTGTATCCCTTCTTGGGTTTCCCGCGCACACCCTTCACCCGCAAGGGGTATGCAGCATCCGTAAAGCGGCGGAGCCGCTAACGGCTGCCCTACCTTACCGTTGCGGAGAATCTACCTCTTTATCGACAGCCTCCCCTCTTATCGTGTCGAAAAAGTCTTTTGGTCCGCCGTGTCGCATAAAAAACGGCCAGCAACGCTTTGGCTGCTGGCCGTAATTCATATTCTTTCGCCGTCTTTTTGGCGGGGAGCGGGTTCATTTGGAAAGGCTCCCTCTTCCCTGCTGTTTGCCCTTTGTTACGCGTTGCCGGCCAGATAATCCACGGCAAACTGCGCCATCAGCGCGGTTCCCTTGGGAAGCAGAGACTCGTTGACCGTAAACTTTTCGTGGTGGTTGTTGTAGATCATGCCGTTGGCCTCGTCCCGGCAGCCGATGAAGCCGAACACGGCGGGAATTTCCGCAGCGTAGTTGGCGAAGTCCTCGCTGCCCATCATGGCGGGCATATGGCAGAGCGTCTCCTCGCCGAAGAGCTTGACCACGGCCTTCTGGGCGATCTCTGTGAGGTCATCGTCATCGTTGATCACGGGATGCACCACATGGGCATACTTGAGCACAGCCTTCATGCCCAGACCCTCCGCCGTGTTCTCCACGATCTGCCGCATGGCCTCCTCGTGCTTATCCAGGAAGTAGGCACGAGTGACGCCCTCCATGGTGACATGATTGGCGATCGCGTTGTAGCGATTGCCGCCGGAGATGGTTCCGATGGTGAGTACCACGGGGTCCAGGGGGTTGCTCATGCGGGAGACATACTGCTGGAGGTTATTGATGATCGCCGCAGCGCCGGTGATGGCATCTGCACCCAGATGGGGCGTGGCCGCATGGGAGGAGGTACCAATCACATCCACCGTGAAGCGGCCGGAGTAGGCCATGCGGGGACCGGCGGTAACGTCGATATAGGGAATATCCAGCGTGCCCCAGACATGCTGGCCGAAGATGACGTCCACCCCGTCCAGCGCGCCCTCTGCGATCATAGCCTTAGAGCCGATGACGTGCTCCTCCGCCGGCTGGAAAATGAGCCGCACATCGCCCCGCAGCTCCTCCCGGTGCTCCTGAAGGAGCTTGGCGGCGCCCAGCAGCATGGCAATGTGGGTATCGTGGCCGCAGGCGTGCATTTTCCCCGGTTCGCAGGAGGCGAAGGGCAGTCCCGTCTCCTCCTGGAAGGACAGCGCGTCCGTGTCTGCCCGCAGGCCCACGGTCTTGCCGGGCTTGCCGCCGTGGATGGTGGCGACCAGACCGTAGCAGTTGACCATATCCCGGATGTCGGTGATCCCCAGTGCCTCCAGATCCCGGTGGATGGCGTCCCGGGTGTTCTTCTCCTCCCCGGTCAGCTCCGGATGCTGATGGTAGTAATGCCGACGCTCCACCACATAAGGGGCAGCGTCCTGTGCCAATGCCTTGATGTCCATTGTCCGCTCCTTCCTCAGCTGAATTACTGCTGTGCGGTCTCAGCGAGGTAGTCAGCGGCGAACTGTGCGGCCACCGCAGCGCCGCGGTGGAGGATCGTCTCGTCCACGTCATACTTCTCGTGATGGTTGCCGTACATATAATCCCAGTCCTTATTGTGGCTGGCCACAAAGCCGTAGATATAGGGGATGCCGTCCTTGCCGAACCAGGAGAAGTCCTCGCTGCCCATCAGAGGTGCGGGGGTAATGAGGGATTCCTTACCGTAAAGCTTGGTAACGGCGGTCTGGGCGATGCGGTTGAGCTGCTCATCGCCGTTGATGACAGGCTCCGTCATGTACTGATAGCTCAGGGTCGCCTTGGCGCCGAAGGCTGCAGCGGTACACTCGGCCACCTTACGCAGCGCGTCCTCCACCTGCGTGCCGGTGAGGAAGGTACGCACGGTGCCCTCCAGCGTGGCGTGGCCGGCCAGCACGTTCCAGCGGTTGCCGGCGGTGACCTTGCCCACGGTGATGACCAGCGGGTTGAGAGGATCGTTCATCCGGGAGACCAGCTGCTGGATGGACTGGAGAATGGAGCTTGCCACCATCACGGCGTCCACACCCTCGTGAGGGGCGGAAGCGTGGGCGGACTTGCCCTCCACCTCAATGGTGAAGCCGTGGCAGCAGGCCATGAGGTTGCCGGCGGGGAAAGCGATACCCGGGGCGTCATAGGTACCCCAGACATGCACGCCGTAAATGGCGTTCACACCGTCCAGCGCGTGTTCCTCCATCATCCGCAGAGCGCCCACGGCGGTCTCCTCCGCAGGCTGGAACACCAGGCGCACGTCGCCGGAAAGCTCGTCCTTCACCTCGTTGAGGATCTTGGCGGCGCCCAGCAACATGGCCATGTGGTTGTCATGGCCGCAGGCATGCATCTTGCCCTCGTTGTGGGAGGCGAAGGGCAGGCCGGTCTCCTCCTTGACGGGCAGTGCGTCGATGTCGGCGCGCAGCGCCACGGTCTTGCCGGGCTTGCCGCCGTGAATGGTGGCGGTCAGGCCGTAGCAGGTCTCCATCTCGTGAATGTCGGTGATGCCCAGTGCCTCCAGATCCTCCTTCAGATGGGCGCGGGTGTTCTTCTCCTCGCCGGAGAGCTCCGGGCAGGTGTGATAATACCGGCGGCGATCGATGATGTAATCATTGTACTGTTCCGCAAGAGATTTGATATCCATAATATACACGATCCTTTCTGTATACAATCTGATAGCTTTATTGTAGCGGTTTTTTCTGAATGTGCAAGACTGATTTTATGAACAAAGCTGTCCGGCGGAAAGAGCCGGACAGCTTTGCGGATGACTGGATCAGAACATTTCGGCAAAGATGCCGGCGATTACCACGGAGGTGATGGTCACAGTGGTGAAGCCACCCACGATCATGGGCGGGAACATCTTGCTCATCAGGAATTCCTTCTCCTCCGGGGTCTGCGCCAGAGCGGTGCAGGTAGCCTCGGTGATGATGGCATTGGGCGGGAAGCCGTAGAGTGCGGTCAAGGCCGTGGCGGTGGCCATCAGGAAGGAGACCTTCAGGATCTTGGCGGCAATGAAGCACAGAATGACCATGCCGATAACGCCCACCACGATCAGGAGGATCATGGGGCCGATGATGTTTCCGAGCATCTCGGGGGTGCAGCCATTCAGACCGTCGAACACATACATCATCAGAGCGAACATGATGATGCCATAGGAGTTGGCCTTATTGATGGCGTTTTCATCCAGGAAGCCGATGCTGGTGAAGATGACGCCCAGAACCAGCGCATACACAGCGCCGCTGATCTTCATGTTGATGACGGGGATCACGATGGTGCCCAGCTGGGTTGCGAGCCAGGACACGATGCCCAGCTTCAGCAGGATGACCACAGGGCCGTTCCAGTTGGCAGGCAGAGGGGGAATCAGCTTCTTGTGCTCCTCAGCAGTGCCGTTGTTGAGCTTGCCGTTGACGGCGTCCACATCGCTGACGGCGCTTTCCAGCTTGTACTCGCCGGCGCGATAGCCCTTGATCAGCTTCTTGCCCTCCAGCTGGAGGCAGACAGCGGTAAGGGGATAGCCGGCAAAGCCCTGCACGCAGTACATAGCGATGGCGAAGATGGCGGCTTCGGTAAGGCCATTCGCCTCCGCAGCTGTCTTCATGGTGGTGGCAGCGATGATGCCGCCGGTCAGCGGAGGCAGACCGGCAACCACCAGGTCACGGCCGATCACGCCGGGCAGAACGACCAGGCACAGCGCGCACATACCGGCAAGACCGGCCAGGCACACGACGATGGTCTTCCACTGGGATAGCAGCTGCTTGATGGAAATGACCGTGCCCATGTGGGTGATAAGCAGGTAAATGCCGATGGTGCTGCCAAAGGGGATCAGCATGGAGTCGCTTACAACGGTGGTGGGAATAACAGTCCAGAAGCCTACCAGAAGTACGGCGGCGGTGACGAAAACCGATGGGATCCAGGCCTTCGTCAGGTTTGAGACTGCTTCGCCGATGAAATACACGACGCCGCAGATCACAAACGCGAGTGCAAAATTGTACATAGTGTTTCTCCTCTCGTCTCTCCTTACATGACGTACGCTTTTTTGAATTAAAGAGTTAAATCCAAAAAAGTTGTTTTTATGGTACTCTGATCATGGTTAGATGTCAAGATAAATTTTGACAAAATTTAACACCGCCCATGCTTCGGATTTTTTACCAAAGCACGGGCGGCGCTTTTGCGGAAAGCCTTACGATACAAGGTCTTCCACTTCTTTATGGAACATGGCTCATTGGGAACGCCAAAGCTGCGAGGACGATCCGTTCATCAGCTTCGCAACGAACACACTTTTCTGATTTGTGTATACGCTAATAGCTTGTAAACGGTAAGTAACCTGTACCTTGTATACCTTATACGTTAGCTTTGGCGGACACAAAACAGCAGGAACAGAGAACCCCGCGAGGGCGCTCCTGACAGGAGCGCCCTCGCGGCACTTATGTCATATCCATTCAAGTCTCGGGAACGCAGCTCCCGGCGGCAAGATTGTAGATATCGAAATGGGCCTGCTTGTCCAGACCGATATAGCCGCCGGTCTTGCCGTCGCCGATGTGGTTCATCTCCACCAGCTCCGGGATATCTGCCGGGTCTGCACCGATCTCGGCAAAGGTCAGGGGCATCCCGATGGATCGCAGGAATGCCCGGAAGGCCTCGATACCCTCCAGCGCCGTGCGTTTTGGATCGTCGAAGTCCATTTGGCAGCCAAAGACCCGGACGGCCATCTGAGCCAGGCGCTTTTCGCCGCCGTGCTCCGCGCAGTAGTGCATCCACGCCGGCATGATGACCGCCAGACCCGCGCCGTGGGCGCAGTCATACTTGGCGGAGAGCACGTGCTCCAAATGGTGGCTGTTCCAGTCCTGCTGACGGCCCACGCCCATAATGTCATTGTGGCACACCATACCGGCCCACATAATGTTTGCACGGGCCTCGTAATTGTGAGGGGCCTCCATGACCCGGCGGCCCTCATGGAGCATGGCCAGCAGAACGCCCTCCAGCATCCGGTCCGTGACCTCCACGTCCGGCGTATTGGTGAAATAGCGCTCAAAGGTGTGGGCCATGATGTCCGTGATGCCGCAGGCCGTCTGATAAGCGGGCAGGCTTTCCGTGAGGGCAGGGTCCAGCACGGAGAAGCAAGGCCGGAGGCAGTCGGCTTCCGCGCCGTTCTTCTCCAGCGTTTTCTCGTTGGTGATGATGGAGTCCGGGGAGCCTTCGCTGCCGGAGGCGGCAATGGTCAGGACGGTGCCCACAGGCAGAGCCTGCTCCGGCACCTTCCCGGAGAAAAAGTCCCAGAAATCGCCGTCATAGGGTACGCCGATGGCGATGGCCTTGGCGGTATCGATGACGCTGCCGCCGCCCACGGCCAGAATGAAGTCGATCTTTTCCCGGCGGCAGAGGTCGATGCCCTCATAGACAAGGCCGCTGCGGGGATTGGGCTTCACGCCCCCCAGCTCCACGGCATACAGGTTTTCTTCCTTCAGGCAGGCCATGATCCGGTCCAGCAGGCCGGAGCGTTTGGCGGACTGCCCGCCGTAGACCACCAGCACCCGGCTGCCGCCAAAGCGCTTGACATACCTGCCGGTCTCCGCCTCCCGGTCCTTTCCGAACACGAAGTAGGTAGGGCTGTAAAAATCAAAGTTCCGCATCGTAACGCTCCCCTCAATATCCGGTCTTTTTCGCACCGGGCTGACCGTAGGACTGGAACTTCACCATAACCTCGGCCATCTGCTCCTCCGTCAGAACGTTGGGCTTGCCAATGCTCATGGCGCGGCACTGGATCTCCGCGATGTATTCCAGATTGCAGGCGAGGCCGTAAGCACCCTTGATGTCCTTGCCGCAGCACACGAGGCCGTGGTTGCCCAGCAGAACACCATCGCTCTTGCCGCAGACCTCCATAGCCGCTTCCGCCAGCGCCTCTGTGCCAAACAGCTGATAGGGGGCACAGGGAACTTCCGCCGCGCCTGCGTCACCGATCACATAGTGTACTGCCCGGATGGGCTCACCCAGCACGGCCAGCGTCGTGCAGTAGACGGAGTGGGTGTGGACAACTGCTCTTGCATGGGGCTTATGCTTATAGAACGTTGTGTGCAGAGCCCACTCACTGGAGGGCTTCCGCTTACCGTCCACCACCTTGCCGTCCAGATCCAGGATCACAACATCCTCTGGGGTGGTGGAAAAATAATCCATGCCGGAGGGACTCAAAGCCACCAGACCTTTTTCAGCATTGTAAATGCTAATGTTTCCGCTGGTTCCGGTGCTCAACCGGGCGGCGCTCATCTTTTTGCCGTATTCAACGACCAGTTCTCTCTCTTCCTGCATCAGCATAGTTATATTCCTCCCAATTATAATGATTCGATATTTTACGATGTGGCATCTGCGTTAGCTGATCCCATTAGCCAAATCTCGGTTTTCCCGCCATTCCGGTTCATACCGGTGAATCAACTGGCCCTCTCTGGGGCGATAGATCTGCGGGGTCTCTCCCTGCTTCACGGGAATTTCTCCAAGACAATCGTTACAAAGCGCCGTCAGGCCCTGTACTGTAGCCTGCCGGAAACCGGGCCGCAGCCGCAGTTCCCGCCCCGACAGATCTGCCAGCATCTGGCAGAGAGCCTCCGACTGGAAGCCACCGCCGCAGCCAAGGATGTAGGGGCTCTGATTTCCGGTCAACCGGGCCAAATATTGCAGCTGCTCATGGATGGAGCAGGCGATGTCCGCCAGAACCGCCCAGACAAGGTCCGTCCTCTCCGCTTCTGCGGCCAGCGGCGCACGCATAAAGAACCCGCCGCGGCGTAAGGCGCGCCGCTGATAAAACAGAAGGGACGAGAACGATGCCGTGCTGTGGAACCGGGTCTTTTCCCGATAGATTCCTTCCAATTCCTCATAGGGAATGTCCGGGCAGAGCTGTTCCTTGATCCGCTGGTAATTCAAGCCAGTGACGCCGGGGTTCATCTCCACCTGATAGCCCTCCGCCCCCAAACCGGCGTCCGTCCAGACGCGCTGTTCCCGGTCATAAAACTTCTGTTCGACCTCCGTGATCACCGGGGATGTGGTACCGGAGACCACGGCGATGTCCCCGGGGCGTATATGGGTTTGCAGCAGTGCAATCTGGGTATCTGCGCCGCCCATAACAAAGACGGCGTCCTCAGCCAGATGCAATTCCCGCCGGAAGGTCTCCAAAATGGGACCGACTACCGTCCCTGCCGCTTGCAGCGGGGGCAGAATCGCTGGGTTCAAACCGTAAAAGCTGCACAGTGCCTGAGACCAATTCCGCTGGCTGATGTCATAAAGCTGGCTTTCACATGCCTGCGAATACTCCATGACTCTCCGACCCGTGAAGATCCACCCTATCCACTCGCTCAGGCTTAGGACGGTCTCCACCTCCTGATACCGCTCCGGATACATCTGGCGCAGACCCAGCAGCTTGGCCGCTCCGAAATCCTCAGTGGCCCATTTGCCGGAGATCCGGTAGATCTCATCGTGCTCCGGCACCCGCGCCATGTAATCCCGGCCTCGGTTGTCAATGTTTGGAAGGCCCAAAAACGCTTCTCCTGCATGGTTCAGCAGTACAAAGCTCTGACGGGCGCCGGCTGCGGAGATTGCGTCAATCCGGACATCCGGGTGTTCACCGCACAACTCCCGACAGCCCTGCAGAAGCAGAGGCGCCCATTCCTCCGGTAAGAAATACTGGGCATCCTCATAGGCGCTGTCTCGGTGGTAGACGTTGGTATAGGTGCGTAGTCCCAAGATTGCGCCATTGGCATCCACCAAGGCCACACGGCTGTTGCCCGTTCCCAGATCTACCAGCAAATAATGCTTCATAGACTTATCCCTTCAGAACATCCCGGTTATAGACGACCTTTTCCAGATCTTCATTCCGCAGCCATTTCTTGATCCGTTCATTGAGGATGCGGGACTGATGATCCGTTACCTCATAAGTGGCACCGCAGATGTGGGGCGTCAGCAGTACATTGGGGCATCTGCCGATGCTCAAGTCCGCCTCGGTGGGCGGCTCGGTGTCCAGCACATCAATGATGGCTCCGCCGATGGCTTCCTCATTCAGAACCCGTTCCAGTGCGGCATAATCTACGATGGCAGAGCGGGCGGCATTGACAAACAGCGCCGTCTTTTTCATGGATCGCAGCAGCGGCTCTGTAATCATCCCTCGGGTGGAATCCGTGACCGGCAGGTGGAGCGTTACAATATCGCTCTCCGAGAAAATCTCCTCAAGGCTCTTTTTGTGGTAGTGCCCCTGATCCCCTGGCAGGAAGGGATCATAGAAGGAAATATCGCACTCAAAGCCGTCCAGAATTTTAGCTACGACGTGGCTGATGGCACCAAAGCCCACAAAACCGACTTTTTTACCCTGCAGCTCGTTGCCCATCCAAAGATAATAAGGCGTGGTCCCCTGAACCCATTTTCCATCCTTTACCCACTGGATAGCGGGAATGGTCTTACGATACATCGTCAGGATCAGACCTACTACCATCTCGGCCACAGCCTGTGTATTGCGGCCAGGGGTGCAGAGGATCGGAACACCGGCCTTGGTGCAGGCATCTACCTGCAGATTGGCGGGTGTTCCCCGGCAATCGCCGATAAACTTCAAGCGGTCATAGCCTGCAAGGACCTTTTCCGTAACCCGGTCCAATTCTGTAATCAGCGCATCCGGCTGTACCTGAAGCAGATGCTCCAGCATTTCATCCTCATAGTACCGCTGACCGGTGGCAGTCCACGGCTCGTAGACCACCTCATCAAAAATTTCCTTCAGTTCGGCAAGGCAGGCTTCCTCATAAGGTGCACGCACATAAACCTTCATAGTGACCTCTCCCTTAATAGAACTTCTTTACATCAGAATCAAAATAGTGATCCAGCAGATAGGGCACATAGACACCTTTATCCGTGACCACGCCGGAAATGAGGTGAGGCGGCACCACGTCGAAGGAGGGATAGATGGCCTTGACCTCCGGCACGGTGTTGGGAATGCCCCGATAGCTGAGGACCTGCTGGGGGTCCCGCATCTCGATGACGATGTCATCCTTACTGTGCTTGTCCTGATCGGGGATGCCGGTGACGTAATACGGAATACCAAAATACTTGGCCAGAATCGCGATCTGGAAGGTGCCGATCTTGTTTGCGATGTGGCCGTCCCGGGCGATGGTGTCCGCCGCGGAGGTGAACAGGTCGATGCCCTCCCGCTCCATGGCGTAGGCCACCATGTTGTCGGTGATGACCGTGGTATCAAAGCCCATCTGGGCGAAGCAGCCGGAGGTGAGCCGCGCCCCCTGCAGATAGGGTCGGGTCTCGGCGCAGAACACCTTGAAGTCCTTGTTCTGACGGCGGGCGGCCCGAATCACGGTGCCGATGATGGTCTCCCCGAAGCACTGGGTCAAAATCGTACCCCCCTGCGGGATCAGCTCTGCCAGATGGTCGCCCACGATCTGCATGGTGGAATACCGGCGGTTCAGGGACTCCACCGTGTTCTCCACGATGGCCTCGACGGGGTCCTTCCCTGCCGCCAGCGCCTCCTTGGCCGCCTCGGCGCAGCGGTAGGTGATCTGGCCGTAGCGGTTGGCGGTGGTGGGGCGGGCGTGGGCCAGATCATAAGCCGCCTGCTGCAAGAAGGCGTCCTGCTCCGCAGCGCCCTTGTCCCGGACCTGCCATGCGGCTAAGGCCATGCCCATGCCAACGGCGGTGTAGGGGCCGGCGCTCTGTGTCACCATGTCCGCGATGGCCTGCACCACCTCCTGATAGGTAGCGCACTCCACGAACCGGACTTCCGTGGGGTAGATCCGCCGGTCTAAAATGCGGACCTTGCCGTTTTCGTACCACGCAACGTTTTCATATTGCAGGAGAAACGGCATATTTTCATCCGTTCTGACCATGTGTTCCCCTCCCCTCTGCCAAGATCTTACGGAATTCCTCCGTCACAGCCGCCCCGTTGAGGCCGCCGGCACGGTTTTTGATGAGATAGATGCCCAAATCAATGAGGGCGCGCTCCATGGGGAGCCGCTGGGCCGGGTCCGTGACGGAGGTGACCTCCATCACCTTGGAATCACCCACCACCCGGCGGATGATCTCCGTACCGGCGTAGCCGTAGGAATCCGCCATCACGCCGTCCAGATAGGCCTTGCGGAAGGCGGGGGCGCGGTACAGCGAGAAGGTCACCAGCTTGTCATATTCCGCCGCCAGCTTTTCCGCCGTTTTGTCGCAGGTCTCCCGGATGGTTTGCTCCAGAGCGGTCTGCGTTTCGGCGCTGCCGCCGGTATAGGCCTTGTTGGCCCACGCGAAAAACAGGTTGCCAATGACGTTGCCGATGTCATAGCCCATGGGGCCGTAGAAGGCGAACTCCGGGTCGATGACCTTGATGCCCTGCTCATTGGCAAAAATAGAGCCGGAATGGAGATCACCGTGGATCAGCGCCTGCGCGTTGTTCATAAAGCCGTTCCGCAGGGCGGCGACTTCCCCGTGGAGGGTCTCATCCTCATAGAGATGCTCCCGCACGAAGTCCTCGTTGCCGGGGGTGACGATATTCTTGTTCCGGGGGTTCATGGGCTGGGCCAGATACGGCTCCGTGAGCACCAGGTCCTCCGTGATGTCGCACAGCTCCGGATTGGTGAAGAATTTGACCTGCTTCTTCTTTTCCTGCCGGTCCATCACCAGATCCGTGGTAGGCAGCAGGGACTGGGCCAGAAAATCGGAGAGATTTTCGCTGAGATGGCCGTAGACCCGGCCCGCCGCCAGCTCCTTGCGGAGATTTTTGTAGGCGGAAATGTCCTCCATAGAGAGGGCGGCCATAGTCTCATCGTAATGATAGACCTCCGGGATGAATTTGGGGGCCAGCCGGGCCTCCAGCATCAGGGTCTCCGCCTCGATCTTGTTGCGGTATAGATCCAGCGGACGACCGGAGGAGCGCAGCAGCTTGTCCGCCTGCTTCACGATGACGGAGCGGCCGTCCCGCCGGGAGCGCACCTGAAACACATAGTTGATGTTACCGTCGCCGATCTCAACGCAATCGGTTTCCTCATCCGGCTGGAAAAAATGGAGCACATCCACGGCGTACCGCTTCACATCCTCCGGCTTCATTAAGAAAAAGGCGCTGTAATCTGACATAAGGTCCTCTCCTTCTGCAATAGGCGGTCAGTCCGCCATGATGGCCCGGACGGCGGTTTGCGTGTCGGTTTTGGGGAACAGCTCGTAGCCGATGAGGCCCCGGTAGCCCGCCTGCTCCAAGGCGGCGAACACCGCTGGGTAGCGGATCTCCCCGGTGCCCGGCTCGTGACGGCCCGGCGCGTCCGCTACGTGGATGTGGCCGAACTGGTCGGCGTAGGCGCGGATATGGTCGCACAAACTGCCCTCGTTGAGCTGCATGTGGTACACATCGTACAGCACCTTCAAGTACGGGGAGCCGATGAGCCGGGTCAGCTCGGCGGCCGTGCGGGTATGGCGGAGGAAGTTGCCGGGATGGTCCGTGGTGACGTTCAGCGGCTCCAGATTGATCCGGACGCCGCAGCTTTCCGCCCATTCCGCCGCGATTTTCAGCGTGTCGAACATGGTGCAGAGCTTCACGGCGTCGCTGAGGTCGTCATAGGGGCAAAGGACCCTTCCTCCCTCCCCCAGACCGTTTGAGTGGGCCGTGACGGACCTTGCCCCTATCTCCATGGCGGCGTCCAGAGAACGCCGCAGAAAGGCCTTGTAGGCCGTTTTCTGGGCAGGGTCGATGAGGGACAGCTCCGCGTCGCCGTTGAAGCCGGAAATGCCGACCCCCGCAGCGTCCGCGGCGGACTTTACGGCATCTAAATCCTTGTCGGTCCAGCTCCAGAATTCTACAAACTCGAAGCCGTCGGCTCTGGCGGCGCGAAACCGCTCTAAAAAGGGCAGCTCCGTGTACAGTGTCTCAATGCAGGCGGATTTCTGAAAAATCATAGGCCCCTCCCGGTGTTGTTCTCAGGGTCATGATAACAGGTTCGGGGCGGGCGTGCAACACTTTTTCAAGTCGCTTTTTTAGAGCCTTTGTCGAGAAAACTTGTCTGAATACAACTTTTTTTCACCAGATTTGGATGTTTGAATGCAACTTTTTTGTTATGCAATCATAACAGTGCTTTTTTAAGGGAGGTATTTATGGCAAGTCAACAGACACCCAACTACCGGCTGTCCCGCTGGGCGGGGACGGACCGCATTCTGGTGGAGGAATTCAATGACAACTGGGACAAGATCGACGCGGCGCTGAAAAGCAATGCCGACGGCGTGGCGGCGGAGACGGCCGCCCGGGAGGCGGCGGACACGGAGATGGGCAAAAGAGTAGGCTTACAGTTGATTCAGACCGTCAATGGTACTACCGGAGAATCCTGCGATTTTTCGGTCAACATCGATTGGAATCAATGGGCAGAAGTTATTTTTGTAGTGAAGCCGAAATTCAGTGCGAAAACATCTTATGATATCTTCTTTTACAAAGAAGATTCCACCGGTGCCTTGACTACTACCTTGGCAAATAGCATCAGTGGAAATTGTAGTTTCATTACGTATCCACTATTTGACAAAACCACTTCATTGAACGGCTTCTTTTTAGACGGCAGTAGATTCCAAAATTACGGCAATACTTTCCAGAATTTGGGGTATCTTTCTCTTTCACCCAATTCTGATGCCACCGCAAAGACCGGAAGTCTTTTAAAAATATACGGAAAAAAATAAGCGAACACCCCGCACCGAAAGGTGCGGGGTGTTCGTTATCTCAGCTCAGGTGAGCTTCAATCAAATTGAGCTTTGCGATTAGGCCTTCTCGACAGTCACAATGACCTCGGGAGTGCCGCCGATGGTAACGCCGGCAGGCAGACCGCTGTTAGCAGCCAGCTTGTAGCCGTCAGGCAGAGTAACATCCTTAGCAGTCACGGTAGCCAGAACGCCGCCCTGAACCTTAACGGTGACAACATCAGTACCAACCGTGGTGGCCTTAGTGCCATCGGTGGTGAAGTACACAGCCACGTTAGCGGTCTGGACATAAGCGTTGACGGTCACCTTGATGGAGTCGGAAGTAACTTCCTTGACGCCATTGCCGTTGACCTTGTCGTTGGCAAAGACAACCTTGCAGTAATACTCGCTGTCGGAAGCCTTATCGGTGGCAATGGTCAGGGTCTTGCCGGTCTCGGCGGCCAGCTTCTTGCCGTCCTTGTACCACTGATAGCTCTCAACAACATCGTTCTTGGTGGCGCCCTTGGCAACCACGGTCAGGACCACAGCGTCAGCACCATTGTCAACCGTGATGTCAGCGTTGTTGTTGTTGACGCTGTTCTCCAGGGTAACAGTGCCGTTGGCCGCATCCTTGGTCTCAACTTCCTCAACATACATAGTCGTGACCATGCCGTCCTCGACAATGTAGTAAGCGATATCGTCCTCGTCCTTCACAACGCTGGTCTTGTAAGAGCCGGCAGTGATATCGCCGTCCTTATCGACGTTGTAGAACTTGGCGTCATCGTCCACAGTGATAGTCTTCTTGTTAGCACCATTGTTAACAGTGTTGACGATCACGGTGTAGTCCTCGGAGTTCTTGTCCAGGCCCACACCAATGGCATAGGTCTTATCGGCGGTGTTCTTGTACTCGACCAGCTTGGTGATGAAGCCGTCGCTGTCGGTGGAATACTTACCGTAGACGCCGTTCAGAGCATAAGCCTTGATGGAATTGCCGTCCTTATCGGTGGCCAGAGTCTTGCCGTCGTTCTCATAGACCTTAGCGGAGGCATCAACCTTCACGGTCTTGATCTCGCCGCCGACAACAGCGTTGTAAGTGTAGTAGTCATCGCCGTCGTGGACATAGTTGGAAACGGACTCGCCAGCAATGAAGATGTTCTTATTGTTGGTATCCTCAACAATGTCATCGTTCATGGGAACAATGTAAACGATGGTGGCGATGGTGGAAGTGCCCTTGCAGTACCAGAAAGCAACAGCGCCCTTCTTTGCAGCGGCAGTCACAGAAGGAGCGTTCTTGATGCCGGTGTAGGAAGTCCACTCATCATCAGCATTGTTGTAAACCACAAAGGTGGTCTTGGAGTTTGCATAGATGGTGCCCTTAGAATTCTTATCAGAAGTGCCGGTGGTGATAGTGGCCTTATCGGTCTCCATCTTGAATTTGGTGGAAGCCTGGTAGTCCTTCAGAGCGGTGGTCTTGCTGCTGAGAGGAGCAGTAGCCTCGGTGGTCTTGACTTCCTTCAGGGTGTACTCGTTGGCGTCGTTGACCTTGTAGGTCACGATGGTGCCGATATCCAGATGATCGGAACCAGCCTTCTTGTAGTTCTTAGCGGTGTCAACGATCTTCTCGGTGCCATCAGCCAGAACCAGCAGAGCACGGTTGGTGTCGAAGCTGTTCTTGTCGCGGTAATCCTTCAGCAGAGCGAAGTCAGTGGAGACATACTCCTCTTCCTCAACGAAGATACCGTAACCATAGGAATCCAGATACAGGGTGTAATCGTTCTTGGGGCTGACCTTATCCAGAATCTCGTTGGCCATGGTAGCGGAAGCCTTGTAGGTCTCGCCATTGATGGTCACGTTCTTATTCTTGCTAGCGTCAACCTTCTTGTCGTTCTCAACCTTGGTGACAGTACCGGCAACGGACTTAGCCAGCTCAACGCTCTGGATCTCGTCTTCCTTCACGGAGAAGGTGTACAGAACATAAGCGTCGTCCTCAAAGGTCTCGTTGGTCTCGTACTTCTCGGTGCTGTTAGCGGCAGTGTTCTTCTTGACATTGTCAGCAGCAGCATCACCGGTCAGGACTTCCACATAAGCATCAGCAGTGGAGGTAGCCTTGACGGTCTTGTTGATCTGGCCGAAGTAGGTCATGACCTCGGTGATAACAACAGAGTCATCGTTCTTGTCATAGAAGACCTCGGTCAGAACACCGTTGCCGCCAAACTTGGTGTCATTGTCGTTCTTGCGGATGGCATAAGCATCAGCAGACTCGCCGTCGACATAGACGGAAACATTCTTCTTCTCGATAGCATCACCCAGAGCCAGATCCTTGTAGATGGCGCTGGACTTAACATCAGCAGTGTAGGTCAGGTCGGGAGTCTGAGCATAGGTGCCGATCTCCTCGGACTTGATCTTCCACTGGTTGGCAGGACGCATGAAAGGATCGGTGGCATTGTCATTCAGGCGCAGATCAGTGAAATACTTCTCAGCGAACTGCATCTTGCCGTCCTTGTCGATGTTGCCATCGGTCTTGGCGGTGTTGGTCATCTCCTTAGCGTCGGAGGTGTCCTTGATGGTGATGTTGCCAACGGTGACGGTGGAGTTCTTCTCGTACTCAACCATGGTAGCCTTCAGGGTGTTGAAGGCATACAGGCAAGCCTCTTCACGGTTGACAGCCTTCACGCCGTTGAAGTCGCCCACCAGATCGTCAGACAAACCGACGTTCAGAGCGCGCTTGGCAACGTTGATGGACCAGTTGGCACCGGTGTAGCCCTCGTTCTCGGCCTTGTAGCCCAGAGCGCCCAGCAGCATCTTCATGAAAGCGTAGCCGGTCAGGGAGTTGGCGGGCTTGAAGGTACCGTCAGCATAACCGGAGATGATACCGGTCTTCTGGCAGTAAGCAATGTAGCCAGCGAAGGTGTGGTTGGTAGGAACGTCCTTGTAAGGAGCGGCGTCAGCAACCAGAGCGGATGCGGTGGTGGGGCCAAGGATCAGGTTGCAGATGATCTTGGCAGCAGCGCCACGGGTCAGAGTGGCGGAGGGGTTGAAGGAACCGTCGGCATAGCCGTCGATAACCTTCACGGCGGACATCACGTCAACAGCTTCAGTGTACTGGATCTTGGTGCTGTCGGTGAAGTCCTTGGCACCGGCAGAGACGGTGACCAGAGACATGGTCATCACCAGAGCCAGTACCAGAGAAAGGAACTTCTTCATGGGGTTTCCTCCTTTTAGATTCTCCCTGTCGGGAGTTTGTTTTACAAAACAAAGCTTTCTTAACCGCCCCGATTTACATATCGTGGCTAGCCTACCCAATATCTGAACCGGGGGTAAGTTTCGATCACATTGTTTTGTAATGCTAAGATAACATTCGACTTTTTGAAATGCAAGTGGTTGCACCGATTTGTTACACGGTTGTAACATTGAGGAGGTCTGTGTAACTGAGGCCGGGGCGTTCCTTTTTATATAGGGGGTTTTCCGGGGGAGGGCAAAAAAACGGACAGAACTTACCAAGTTCTGTCCGAATATGACGGTTTTCGCGGGGGATCAGGGGATGTAACGCCAGGGATCGTCCGACTCCGGCGCGGTTTCCGGCTTGCGGGGCGGCGCGTCCTTTTCCAGAACGTCCGCCACGGTGAACAGGCCGTTTTTCCGCCAGCTTTCCAGAATTCCGTGACAATATTTCCAGTTCAGGCGGCCGCAGTTCAGCACGGTGCGGTCGAAAGCCAGCTCGATGAGCGCCGGGGTGAAGCCCCAGTCCAGCCACGCGGCGATGTAGGCGTCATCCGACGGGATTCGCGCGTCCGGGGCCAGCCGCAGCCGACGGCGGACCTCCGCCACCGTCTGTTCCCGCCGGGCCATCCGCCGGATCGCGGCCACGGCGTCCGCCCGGGAGCGCACGCCCAGACGGACCCATTCCAGGCCCAGTTTTTCGATGTGACGGGCCGTGGGGCGCTCCTCGCCCCGGAGGATGGCTTCGTCGCAGCACTGGGCCGTCAGCAGCTCCAGCGCCTCCGGAGACAGGCCATGAAAGTCGAACAGCTCCGTCAGGGCGCTGAGATCCGCCGTGGGCAGGCGGCGGCCTGCGGCGTGTTCCACGGCGTGTACGGCCCGGGCAAAGGCCGGAAAGTCCGCCAAAATGGCCTGAATTTCCGGGAATGTGTACGTTTTCCGCTGTTTCAGGGGCTTCGGCAGGATGGCGGCTGCGGGGTCTATGATCCCAGCGGCCACCAGCTCCTCCATGGCCTGAGCGATGCGGCGGTGCTCCCAGCCCAGCTCTTTTCCGCAGAAGAACGGGGAGACCTCGCCGCCGTGGTGCAGGATAGCCTGATGCAGCGCTGCCGCGTCGGCGGTCAGCTGTTCGGTAAGCATGGCGCTCCCCTCCTTCCCTGCTGTTTTTTTGTATAGTATACAACAAAGTGGCTGCGGTTTCCACGATTTGTTTCCGAAGGGAAACAGGCGTGTGCGGAGCAGCGGGATCGACCTTACCTTTGCTCGTTAATTTTTTAACGTATTGTTCTGAGACCTCCCCTCCCTTTTGAGTCCTCAGCTGTCAGTCTCCGACAAAAAATACCGGGCATCAGGTGGTATGATGAGGCTGTCCCTCATTCCGCTGCGGGATCAGGCGGATTTACAGGGACCGTCTCATTTGGGTTCTACACTCCTTGACACTATTTATAGGGACCGTGTCAAGTGGGTCTGTTCTGCTGTCAGTTCATTTACAGGGTCCGTGTCATTTGAATTTCTTTTTGAGAAAAGTCCAAAAATGTGTGGCTTTATATTGACAGTATTATGATAAGCAAGCTATAATGAGAACGTAAAAAATACCGCAAAACCGGGGGTAAATCTCCCGAAACACGCAAAACGGAGGGGTTTTATGTCTCTGATCCTGACAACCGCCATCGAAAAGGGCGGTACCGGTAAAACAACCACAGTCGTCAATCTGGCGGCTCTGATGGCCGCCGAGGGAAAACGGGTCCTGGTGGTGGATATGGACCAGCAGGCCAACACCACCTACATGCTGACCCAGCACAAGAAGGCCGAGAACTTCTACAAGGGTCACGGCCTGGTGAATATGTTCATGAACTTCGATCTTGGCGGCATGGATCTGACGCCCTACATCCACCCTACCAATGTTGAGGGCGTTCATATCATTCCCAGCACTGCTCAGACGCCTCGTGCCGTTCACCAGCTGGATCTGCTGGCGGACGAATACAAAATGAAGAACTACACCTTCCTGATCCACTGTCTGGCCAATATCAACGATGATTATGATTACATCGTCATTGACACCCCTCCCGCCCGGGACAACCTCACCATGAGCGCCCTGTTCTGCGCCGACGAGGTTTTGATCCCTGTCCGGTGCGACAACTTCTCTTTGGAGGGTTTTGAGACCACATTGGCCATGATTTTGGATCTGGAAACCCGGGAAGATGTCAAAATAGACATTTTAGGCGTGGTTTTGACCCAGGTGGAGCGGACGGCTGCCGTCAATCTGGTACGTCAAATGTTTGAGGAAAATCCGGAATACGCCTCTGTTCTCTTCAAAACCGGCATCCGCAAGGGCAGCACCGTGCCGGAGAGCACTATTGCCGCCGTACCGGTGGTGCTCTACTCCAAAAAATCCAATCCCTCCGTGGACTACATGCAGCTCTGGAACGAGATCAAACAGCGTCTGGCAAAAAAGGAGGCTGACGAATAATGGGTAAGCTTGATAAGCTGAAAAGCCAAATTCCCCAGGGTTCCCAGGAATTATCGACCAAAAACCACCTGGCGAAAACGGAGATCGCCATGTCCTTCCAGAACGAAGGCACGGAATTGACCCGAATTCTCTTGCGAAACATTGAATTTAACCCCCATAACCTCTGGTCCTGCAACGATGATGATGAGAGCATCCAGCAGCTGGCGGATGCCATCGAGCGCAACGGCCTGCTGCACAACATCGTGGTCAGTCAACGGGAAGACGGCACATTTATGCTGCTTTCCGGTGAACGGCGGGTGAAAGCCCTGCGTTTGCTGCAAAAACGGGAGCAGGAAAGCGATCCCACCGGCCAGAAGGCTCATAAATGGGATCGGGTGCAGGCCCAAACCTACACCGGACTGGATGAGTTGTCTGAGCTGATCATTCTGGACGAGGCAAATATCATGGTTCGCGGCCTTTCCGGTGATGCAAAGACCATTCAGGCATGCATTTCCCGGTATTTGGACAATTTGCAGGCGAAATTTCAGGTAGATCGCCGGGCTGCCGAGGCATATTTCAAGTCCCGCACCCAGATGACGGACTCCACGGTCCAGCGTTACACCCAGTTTGACAAATCTTTGATCGACGATGTGAAGGAATTCTTCCAAAATGGCACCATTTCTCACGCACAGGCCCTGTCGCTCTGCCCGCTGGAACCCAGCGAGCAGGTTCTCTATGTAAATGCCATCAATAAGGCCATTCAGATGTCCAATGGGGACAAGGCTCTGGAGCATACCTATGTCACCCGGATCACGGACCGGGCCGCTCAGGCCGCCCGCATGACCAACGGCCGGGAAGCGGAGCTGGCCCGGCTGGAAGAAGCCATTATTCCGCCGGTTCACGCCAAGCCCGCCGGAGATGTGGCGGTCCGCACCCAAAAGGCCACGCTGATCCGAAAGTATGAGAAGGTCACGTTTGACCTCTCTAAAATCACCTCCAGCAAGCGGCGGCTGAATTCTCTGCGGAAAATGGACGCTGCCGATGGGGACGGTTCCATTGTCGAAAGTCTGGATAAACTGGCCAAGGAGGCCGCGGAGCTGGCCGGTCTCCTGCGGAACGGACAGTAATGGCCCGTCCAAAAGGCCCGGAGCAGCGTGTCCCCGTGAAAATGCGGGTAAATATCGGTCTGATGGACCGGCTGCAGCAGTTGGCTGCGGAAAACCGGTATTCCGTCCCGAAAATGCTGACGGTGATCATGGAGGAGACCCTGGCAGACCTGCCTGCGGACTATGAGCTTCATGAAATGGCTGAGATCTACACCCTGACCAAAAATCACGCCGTCAATCTCAGCTCCAATCGGATGAATGTGTATCTGCTGCCGGGAACTCAGGAGGCCATGCTGGAGTTGGCTCGCCGGTTGAACGCAAGCATCGGTGCCGTCCGCACCAGTTTTCTGCTGGATTATCTGGATCTGCGAGGGCTGCTGTAAACTGAACAGGGAATTCGAATATCCCGAAGGGGTGCCTGATCTGGGCGCTCCTTCGGGTTTCTTTTCCATCTTCACGTTGCTTTCCCGTGTCTTTATACCTCCACGGAAATACGAGGGGAAGATCCCAGCAGCTGCGAAAATGAGCGGGCTGCATTTTCTCCGTTCAGTATTTATTTTGTCTCAGTTCGACTTTGTTTTTCAAAAGGTTCTAAAGTCTTGCAACTTCAAGGGCTTAGGAGCGTATAGGAGCAAAAAAGGAAATTAGTTGATTTTTGGGATATCTTGCGCATATTATAGAATCCGAGCCATTGGAAATAAACAATTGGCTTGGCCTTGATATTGCCTTTTTCGACATGATATTTGCTTTTGCTTTTTAATCTGTCAGCGGCTTTCGTGGAAACGCAAGCCAGTTATTCGACTGTCATTCCTTGCGGGAAGGGGAGAGGCCGCGGGCAATAGCCTTTATTTACAGGGACCGTCTCATTTGGGTTTGCCGTTTCAGGCAGCGCCGACTCCGATGGACGCAAGGAAATTCTTCTTGTAAGACCTCTTATGAGTATGAGACATTGGCTGAATTCTGTAGCGTAATCGTTTACCAATCGAGCAGCCTATCATTAGCTCCAATTATTTTTGTGTCCCTGTGCTTTCTTGAGCCCTTGAAGTCGCAAGGCATCAGACCCTTTTGGAACACAAAGACGAACTTGGCATAATTTTCTGCCGGTCCAGGGGTCCGTTTGCTTCTGCGCCAAGTTTTATGTAAACTTATTCTCGCATAGCGGAATTTAAATTGCTCCCGAATGCTCCGCAGCCAAAGAACAGGTCCTATCATCAGCTTAACCGATCTGTCACCGTTCTAAACCGGGTTTTACAGATTTTCTGCGGACCCATGACTCAAATGTCGCCAAAAAGAGGGTAAAACAACCGAGAGACTCTAAAAGAGCAAGGCAGTATCGTTATCTTGGCTCTGCGTTCTTTTGCCTGTAAGCCCATTTTTCGGTCAGCGCTCCCCTGCATTTTCCTGTTCCAGCACGTTTGTGTCGGCAGAATAGCTGGTTCTGAAGATTTTAGGCTTGGAATCCGAGTGGGTAAACGTATAGAAGGCGTGTTTGTAGCTCGATTCTTCCAGCTTCTTGCTCTGGAGAGTCTGTTTCTCCGCCGTGATCGAAGGAAATGGAGTCGTTTTCCTGACTGGAAGCCAGAGGAACGTATTTCGCTGTAAATATCAGAAGGTTTTTTCTTCGAAAAGCAGAATCGACTGAGTCCCCATAGGGGACCTCAGTCGGTTTTTCCTACTTTTATAGAACTTTTTCTATTTTATTATTTTTATTTAATAAGTATCACCCCTCCCGGTACGAGGTTTGTATCTCGTTTCTGCGAGGTTTGTATCGTATATAGACGAGGGTTTTATCTCTGAAGTACGAGGGATGTATCTTTTGATACGAGGTTTTGATCTCTCTTTTCGTACCGGAATCAGCTGATTTACGAGGCCAATGTCTCTATTTTGCCCTCAAAAAATGACGAAAAAACCGGGAACAAAATTTAGGAGATCCACAGGCGATTTCTCGAAAAGCTTCCAATTTAAGAACATTTTAACCATGAAAAAATGGGCGGTGCCCGCGTATATACGAGGTTTTGATTCTTTTGAGCCGCCTATGAGCCGATTCTGCTTATGGAAGGCTGCATTAGTCACGAGGTTTTGATCTCTCCACTTGCCGTTTCTGGCATGATTTAAGAGGTTTTGATCTCGCATTTTCTTCCAGGGAGACTTGATTTACGAGGTTTTGATCTCAGGAAAGACAATATATATACTATATATATAATGTATATACGAGGTTTTGATCTCGCCTCCGACACTCAGACGGGCTGCTATTTGCGAGGTCTTGATCTCACTCAGTCAGCTTTCGGTCTGCTCCAATGCACGAGGTTTTGATCTCTCTGCTGGCGTGGCGCAGGGAGCTGATTCACGAGGTTTGTATCTCTCTCCGACGTGCGGAATCCCCAAAACGAGATCAAAACCTCGTAAATGGGTGACGCTGGGAGAGGCCGGAGGCGGACACCAAATGTAATCCACTTTCATAAAAAAGCAACAAGATATTGGGAATCAGATTGGGCGGTTTCTACGAAAAACGTTGCTTTTTGCCGGAAAAGAGGCAGGAAAAACGGGGCTGCTCCCCATAAGAGAGGGTGAAATTCACAAAAAGCAGTGAAAAGCAATAATGCTTTACAGAATTTACCGATAAACAAAAATCGGAACGATCATGCCGAAAATAGCACAATGAACGAGATCAAAACCTCGTAAATAGGCTGCCGGAGTGATATTGGCCTCGTAAATGCCCTTCGGCGGGAGATGGAAGAGATCAAAACCTCGTAAATCCCCAAAACGAGATCAAAACCTCGTGAATGATACAGTCTCCCATAAGCAGAATCGGCTCATAGGCGGCTTAGAAGAATCAAAACCTCGTGAATAGCAGAAGGGCTGCCCAGCAGGGCAGGGCGGCTGTCCGGGAAGACAGCAGGCTGGTCGAAGGGGCAGGAAGGAAAAAACACAAACTTCGAAAAATTGGGTTGACTCTTTTTCGTAAATAGAATATGATAATAAATGAATTTGCAGAAAGCCGCACAGAGGAGAAGAACATGGAAGAAAAACAGATCCAGATCCCGGATGTAAATGCAGACGCTGAGGAGCGTGACAATTATACGCTGATCCAGGAGACACCGGAGGACAATCTGTCCGGGGAAAGCGGCATTGCCATCCGTTACAGCAAGGACTTCAATATCGTGCAGGCCAACGAGCTGCTGCGGAGCAAGCAGTCCGATCTGACGCTGATGGAATCCAAGCTGATCCGCCTGGCAGTCTCCCAGATCATGAAGGGGGACAAGGACCTGCGGACCTACAAAGTCAATGTCTCGCAGCTGGCGGAATTTCTGGAGGTGCCTAAGACCAATGTCTACCGCTCCATGCAGGACATCAACATCAGCCTCATGCAGCGGGTCATCTTCATTCGGGACAAGGAAGTGCCTGATAAGAAGGGCAAGCCCAACTACAAGATCCTCCACTGGCTCAGCAGCGTGGAGTACAAGGACGGTACTTTGACCTACCGCCTCAGCGACGAACTGAAGCCGTACCTCATCGGCCTGAGCGAAATGTTCACCCTTTATTCCTATGACAGCATCATCAAGCTGCCTACCAACTATTCCATCCGCCTCTTTGAGCTGCTGACCAGCTGGGTGAATATCATCATCAAGGGGGAGAACACCCCGGCCTTCCCGGATATCTCCACCGACCCGGACGAGATCGTGCTGGCCATCGACTACCTGCGGGATTTCTTCGACTGCAACGATAAGTACAAGAGCGCCGGTGACTTTGTGCGCAACGTCATCGAGGTCAATCTGGGCTTTATCAACCAGTATACGAACCTGAAGGTCTCCTTCCGCAAGCATAAGAAGGGCCGTTCCATCTCCCATGTGATCTTCAAGTACGAGAACACCTGGAACAACGACCCCAAGGCGGAGGAGCACAACAATCAGATGCTGGATACCATCCGCAGCATCAAAAACGGCGAGCCCGCCCAGTTTGAAACGGACAAAGAGGTCATCACCTTTTAAAACCAGCGTAAAAGCCTACATAGACAAAAGCCCAGGAACGTAACGTTCCTGGGCTTTTTTTGGCGGGATCTTTCGGAAAACAGGGGATAGCGGCGGAAAATGCCGGTCAGACCCGGGAGGCAGCGGTCGAAGGAGAGACCGACGGGGAGTTTTGGCGATTTAACCAACAGAGAATGCTCGTTCCACATATTTTGAAAAAACTTCCTAAAAACGAAAAAAACTCTTGTTCCGCACATCGATGTACGGTACATAATAGAAGCAGGGAAAATCAGGAAAAGGCAAGTGAATGGTTGAACGGCAGAGAAACCTGACGATTCCATAAAAGCACCTGCTTCCATGCACAAGTGCTTTTATATCTGCTGGGATGCGAGGGCTGAAGCAGTGATCCCGCTTACGGCGCAGAAGTCTGTGAATCACAAACACTTTTCACGAACACCTTTGTATTCGTCTTTCGCCAGAGCCTTTACATAGGCATCGTAGGCTTCTTCCAAGGTGGAGTATTTCGCCTCGGCTTTTAGAAATTTTTTATATTCTATTCTGCTTGTGATCTGTTCGGACACCGCAATGTATTTTTCTCCCTTATGCGGTTCGCTCTTTTTTGTTCGCTCTCCGGTTGTAGTTTCGGAGACATAGTATTTCCCGTCACCGGTCTGGATGAGCACGGGGATCTGCTTTCCGGCGCCGACCTTGTTCGTGTCAAGAGAGGTCCAGAAAAGGTAGCAGTCCGCCTTCTGTCCTTCCTTCCCGTCTCCTAAAAAAGCCCAAGTGCAGTTCTTTTGCTGCAGAAGGCTGTTGTTCATGCTTTCGAGCGCTGCTTCAATCTGCGGGATGTAGCTTGAGCCCGGACAGCGGGAGTCAAACTCAAAATTATACTTTTTTACCTCACCGTTCTTCCAAAAATCGGTTTTATATAGCACATCACAAAAAAACGGTTACACTGGTATCAGGCAAACTGTTGGGCTCGCCCGGCGCTGCCGTTCCGCTCCATGTGAGCACCACACCGTGGGTCTTATCATAGGAGACCTCGCAGCTTCCGCCCGGCGCGGCATTACCCTTCCAGTTATCCGTGTCTTTGTCGCCATTGGAATGGACGATGCCGCCGATGTTCACGGGGTTCGCCAACTGCCACCCGGCCTGCTTCTGCTTCAGATTGACCGTGACGGTGACGCCGGTATTTCCAAGCAGGGCCTCCGTGGAGACCTGCGCATAGGCGGAGCGCACGTTAGCCAGATCCACCGCCTCCCGGCTCCTTTCCAACTGCGAAGAAAGCACCGGGACCGCGACGGAGATCAGCACGGCAACGATCGCGATGACGATCAGCATCACCATCAATGTAAAACCTTTGCGATTTAGCTTCATATCGTTCTCAGTTCCTGTCCCACCGAGGGACGCCCGCCAGAATCCGGCCGCGGTTATTCCGGCGGGTTTTGGCTGTTTTCAAGTCGAAAAAAATCATTTTTTCAGCAGAATGAAACAAGACAAGACAGAAACGAAACTGTCGATAAAGTGGTGAATTCTCCGCAACGGTAAGGTAGGGCAGCCGTTAGCGGCTCTGCCGCTTTACGGATGCCGCATACCCCTTGCGGGTGAAGGGTGTGCGCGGGACTACGCCCGCAGGCGTGTTTCGGAGCGCAACCGCCGCAAGGCGGCTCTTAGCGCGGAGATAACCCAAGAAGGGATACACCGTCGGCCCTTTGCTGATCGGCCACGGATTCATCTGGCGCAGGCGGACGATGTGCGCTTGCGCTCCAGCAGCACCATGATCCGCTGGCGGTTATACCGCTGCATCATCACAAACAGCAGGTCATATCCGGCGGACAAAACGGAGGTCACGATGAATACTGGGTATGCGCCAAACCGGAGTCCCGCCGCAATGGGCAGAAAGCTGAGCAGCGCGATCGTTTCATGGACCAGCTCCGCCTGGCACATGGCCTGGGCGACCTCGTCCCATGTATGCAGACGCGGATCAAACAGCGCGTTGTCATAGGTGGGCATTCTGCGCTTCCACCGTTTTACCTTCAGCGCTTCATAGACCGCCATTTCCCGCCTGCCGACCCGGTACCACCGCTTGTAGAGATCCGCACGATTCTGCATCACTGCCTGAAATGCGCCTCCCACCAGCAGCCGCATGACGAGGTGGTAGGAAACCGTTCCGAAGGTAATGGCGAGTGAAAGCACCGGCCCGTAAGCGGTCTTTTCGTAGAAAACGGTCAAAATGACCGTCCCAATCATGAAAAACAGCGCGGCCCGCGTCATTTTCTTTGCCATATCCGGTCACCTCATTCAGAGAACGTGCATTGTGTTTTCACCGCTGCCGAGACACACGGCGACCTTTCCAAAACGCAGACAGCTTGTCTTTGCTGGAGCTGCTCGGGTGCGCATGTGAAATAGACGCTGTTTTTCCTGTCTGCGCCTCTCGGCTCTCTATGAGAAATGATACCACAGGGCTGTGCAAAAAGCCAGTGCTTCCAATGCTTCTCTGCATGTCCCGCAGCCGAAGCCGCAGTGCGAAGAGCATATATTTGACCTCCCACCCTGAAAGCCTGACCGTCCCGGTTTTGTCCCGGTTTGCAAAATGGCCTTGCAATCCACCTGCCGCCGTGCTATACTTCCACCGTAATTGAATAGAAAATCTTCAGGGCAGGGTGTGATTCCCTACCGGTGGTACAGCCCACGAGCCGCAAGGCATGATTCGGTGAAACTCCGAAGCCGACAGTACAGTCTGGATGAAAGAAGATGACAACGCAACGCAGGGGACTGCTTTGCGTCTATGGAAGTTGCTCTGGGATGTGTTTGCATTCCGGAGCTTTGCTTTTACACAAGGATCTTGTGTTTTTCTGTCTTGCCCTGAACGATTCGTTCAGGGCTTTTTCTTTTGGAGGTAACGGTATGAATGATGCGGAATCTATGCGTCTGGCCTTGGCGCTGGCGGAACGGGGCCGGGGCTGGACGGCGCCCAATCCCATGGTGGGCGCCGTGATCGTAAAGGACGGCGCGGTCATCGGACAGGGCTGGCATGAGCGGTACGGGGAGCCCCATGCGGAGCGGAATGCGCTGGCAGCCTGCACCGCCGACCCCGCCGGAGCCACCATGTATGTGACGCTGGAGCCCTGCTGTCACCACGGAAAGCAGCCGCCCTGCGTGGATGCGATCCTGGCATCCGGCATCCGCCGGGTGGTGATCGGCTCCGCCGACCCAAATCCGTTGGTGGCGGGAAAGGGCGTGGCGATCCTGCGGTCTCACAGCGTGGAGGTAACGGAAAACGTTCTGCGGGAGGAATGTGACGCACTGAACAGGATCTTCTTCCACTACATCACCACCGGGCGGCCCTTCGTTTCCCTGAAATACGCCATGACGATGGACGGCAAGATCGCAGCCTTCACGGGTGCGTCCAAGTGGGTCACGGGCGAGACAGCCCGGAGCCACGTCCAGCGGCAGCGGCACCGGTTCCGGGGCATCATGGTAGGCGTGGGCACCGTTCTGGCGGACGATCCCCTTCTGACCTGCCGCATGGAAAACGGGCGAAACCCCGTTCGCGTCATCTGCGACACCCATCTGCGGACGCCGCCGCAGGCGCAGGTGGTCATCACCGCAGACCAGATCCCGACCATCCTCGCCACCTGCTGCACCGACCCGGAAAGACAGGCGGTGTATCAGCGGGCCGGGTGCCAGGTGCTCTGTCTGAATGAGGAAAACGGCCATGTGGATCTTCGGCAGCTCATGGAGCGGCTGGGGCGGGAGCAGATCGACAGCATCCTGCTGGAGGGCGGCGGAACGCTGAACTGGGCCGCGCTGGAATGCGGCATCGTGCAGCAGGTGCAGGCGTATATCGCCCCGAAGCTGTTCGGCGGAAGGGAAGCGAAAACCCCCGTGGAGGGCGTGGGCGTCCCCGCCCCGGACGACGCCTTCCGATTGAAAAACAGCCGGATGGAACGGCTGGGCGAGGATCTTCTGATAGAAAGTGAGGTGGAATATCCGTGTTCACAGGAATCGTAGAAGAAGTTGGAACGATCAAGAATATCAAGCGCGGGCAGCACTCCGCCGTCCTGACGATCCAGGCGAAAACCGTTTTAGAGGGGACCCGGATCGGAGACAGCATCGCCGTAAATGGCATCTGCCTGACAGTGACCCGGCTTTTTCCTGACGGCTTTTCGGCGGACGTGATGCACGAGACGCTGAACCGCTCGTCCCTTGCGAGACTCACGGCGGGGAGCGTGGTCAATCTGGAGCGGGCCATGGCCGCCAACGGTCGCTTCGGCGGGCATATCGTAGCAGGCCATGTGGACGGTGTCGGACACATTGCCAACATCCGCCGGGACGATACCGCCGTCTGGTACACCGTCCACGCGGGGCCGGAGATATTGCGCTATGTAGTGGAAAAGGGCTCCATTGCCATCGACGGCATCAGCCTGACGGTGGCCGCCGTGGACGGCGAGGGCTTTTCCGTGTCCACCATCCCTCATACGGTGGCCCAGACCAATCTGAGCCAGCGGCGCCGGGGCGACCCGGTGAATTTGGAGACCGACGTGGTCGGCAAGTACATCGAAAAGCTGCTGCGTCCGGAAGAAACGAAACCGCATACCCCCGCAAACGAAAGCACCCTCACAAAAGAAATGCTGCTGCGCTGCGGCTTTTGACAGGAGAATTTACCATGAATTTCAATACCATTCCCGAAGCACTGGAGGATCTGAGACAGGGGAAGATCATTCTGGTCACAGATGACCCCGACCGTGAAAACGAAGGCGATTTCATCTGCGCCGCCGAATTTGCCACCACGGAGAACATCAACTTCATGGCCACTCACGGCAAGGGCCTGATCTGTATGCCCATGTCGGAGGCCTTTGTCCGCAAGCTGCAATTCCCCCAGATGGTGCAGAACAACACCGATAACCACGAAACGGCCTTCACGGTATCCATTGACCACATTTCCACCACCACGGGCATCTCCGCTGCCGAGCGCTCCGTAACGGCGATGGCCTGCGTGGAGGAGGGTGCGAAGGCGGAGGATTTCCGCAGGCCGGGCCATATGTTCCCGCTGCTGTCGAAGAAAAACGGCGTGTTGGAGCGGGAGGGCCATACGGAGGCCACCGTTGACCTGTGCCGTCTGGCGGGGCTGAAGGAATGCGGCCTGTGCTGTGAGATCATGCGGGAGGACGGCACCATGATGCGCACCGCTGAGCTGATGACGCTGGCGGAGCGGTTCGGCATCAAGTTCATCACCATCCGGGATCTTCAGGCGTACCGCAAGTGCCACGAAAAGCTGGTGGATCAGGTCACGGCGGTGAATATGCCCACGAAATACGGCGATTTCAAAGCCTACGGCTTTGTGAGCCGTCTGAACGGCGAGCACCACGTCGCGCTGGTGAAGGGCGACATCGGCGACGGGAAGGACGTTCTCTGCCGGGTCCATTCCGAGTGCTTGACCGGCGATACCTTCGGTTCCCTGCGGTGTGACTGCGGACAGCAGTTGGCTGCCGCCATGACCCAGATCGAAAACGAGGGCCGGGGCATTCTGCTCTATATGCGGCAGGAGGGCCGGGGCATCGGCCTCATCAACAAGCTGCGGGCCTACGAATTGCAGGAACAGGGCATGGACACGCTGGAGGCCAATCTGGCTCTGGGCTTTCATGGAGACGAGCGGGAGTATTTCCTCGGCGCGCAGATCCTGCGGGAGCTTGGCGTCAAGAGTCTGCGCTTGCTGACCAATAACCCGGACAAGGTGTATCAGCTTTCCGAGTTCGGTCTGGAAATCTCCGAACGGGTTCCGATCCAGATGACGGCAACAGCGCATGATTTGTTCTACCTGAAAACCAAGCAGGCACGAATGGGACACATTTTGGAATATTAACAAAGAAAGAGGTACTTAAATATGAAAACCTTTGAGGGAAAGCTGGTCTCCAAAAGCATCAAGGTGGGCATCGTCGCCGCCCGGTTCAACGAATTCATTACCTCCAAGCTTCTCAGCGGCGCCATGGACGGCCTGCTGCGGCACGAGGTTCGGGAGGATGACGTTCATGTGGCGTGGGTCCCCGGTGCCTTTGAGATCCCGCTGGTGGCGGCGAAGATGGCAAAGAGCGGCAGGTATGACGCCGTCATCTGCCTCGGCGCGGTGATCCGCGGTTCCACCAGCCACTATGACTACGTCTGCAACGAGGTCTCCAAGGGGATCGCCGCCGTGTCTCTGGAAAGCGGCGTACCCGTTCTCTTTGGCGTATTGACCACGGAGAATATCGAGCAGGCCATCGAGCGGGCCGGCACCAAGGCGGGCAACAAGGGCTACGATTGTGCGGTCAGCGCTATCGAGATGGTCAACCTGCTCCACGAGCTGGACGCGGAGTAACACACAGACACACTATGATCATCATTCAAGCAAATGGGGCAGAGGGGGATCTGGAGGAAAAGATCCTGGCCCTTCTGCGGCGGGAGGACATCGCCGCGGAGCGGGTCTCCCTCAGCTCCCGGCACACGCTTACCTTCCCGGAACTGACCATTGACGGGCGTTCCCAGCAGGCGTTTCAAAACGGAACCGCGCTGGCGCTGACCCGGATCGAGTTCAATATGCTGCTGTTTCTCGCCAGCAATCCGGGGGTCACGCTGTCCAAGGAAGATCTGCTTTCCGCCGTGTGGGGCCGGGACAGCGCGGACACCCTGAAGGTCGTGGCGAATACCGTCTCCAATCTCCGTCGGAAGATGGGCGGCAGCCACACCTATATCCGCACGGTCCGGGGCGGGTACGTTTTCTCGGCGGTCTCCGCCACCGCCTGAAGTGACCCCTTGAAAACAAATCGAAGTAACAGCGGCAGCGTTGCGCAGCCCGGCGGGGAACAGACTTTTTCAAAAAACTGAGCGGATGCACGCCTTTGTGGCGTGCATCCGCTTTCTTCGGCTATTCCTTTGTGTGCGGTAGCTGACGGCAGATTCAGCCCCCAACTGTGACCGAGGAAGGGGAGCCCCCTTGCTGCGGGGCGGAATGGTCACAGCATATAGTAATACAGGAAAATATTCTGATAGGAGCCGTCCTTCATAAGAAATCCGTTTGGGATCATTCCTACCTGCACAAAGCCAAGACGTTTATATAAGTGTCGGGCGTGGGTATTGTTTTCAACCACGGCATTGAACTGCATTAGCTTGAAGCCGTTGTTTCTGGCCTGTACAAGGCAATCGGAAACCAGCTGTTCTCCGATGTGCTTTCCCCGGCAGGCGGAGTCGACCGCATAGCTTGCATTGGCAATGTGCCCGCACCGGCCGACATTGTTCGGGTGGAGAATATAAAGCCCGACAACCGTTCCGTTGTCATCTGCCACACCACAGTACGTCTGTGCGGCAAAGAATGCCCTGCCGCTTTCCTCGTCGAGAAGCTCCAACTGCGGAAAGGCAACGCCCTCTTCGACAACTTCATTCCAAATACGTACCATGGCGGGTACATCATTTTCACTGTACTTTCTGATTTTCATAACGCGTCCCTCAATCGCTTCAAATTAGTTGCTTGGATATTTTCTGCTTCGTTTTCACTTCGACATTCGCCCATTTTGCACATGATAGCACGTCTGAACTTGAATGTATAGTGATAAAAGCCGGGGATGCGCGTTGTCACAGGGAAAGTGCTTGCTCAACTGTCGCCATGACCGGGCGGCTTCGCCTTAGCGGGGCGAAAAAGTCTTTTCACTTCGCTGAACAGCGGCTTCGCCGCTGCCGGAAGTCTGCGACTTCAGTTGTGGGTGGCAACCTGTAAAATATATCGCAAGAAGAACCTAAACGGTTCGACTTGCGATATTTTTTTATGCTCAAACGGGCGGAAGGAGTGAGAAGGTTGAGCACTGAATTGAAATACAAGGTCATGGATGACGAGGTGCGCATGGAGATCGCAAGGCTGTACAAAGATGGCTGGAAGGTGGGCGACATCGCGGATGCGGTGGGACTGCACGAGACTTCCGTATACCGCGAGCTGAACCGGGGCATGACCGACAAACTGGATGCGAACGGCAGATTCGAGTACGACATCGACAAGGCACGGCTGGACGCTGCCCGCGCGAGAGCGAACAAGGGCAAGTTCAAAGGCGTAGGCGTGGACGGGCGCTGCAAGAGACACGCCGCAGAAACCTGAAGGAGGCAGAAAGATGTACACAGGAAGAAGCTGCTGGCTGTGCGGCAGGAACGGGACGGCGGAGCCGCTGGACAAGCACCACATCTTCGGCGGCGCATACCGCAAGAAGAGCGAGAAGTACGGTCTGACAGTTTACCTGTGCCACGGAAGCTGCCACATCTTCGGGGAGAAAGCGGTGCACAGCTGCCGGGAGACCATGGACGAGCTGCACCGCTACGGCCAGAAGATGGCCATGGAGCGGATGGGCTGGACGAAGGAGGACTTCATGCGGGAGTTCGGCAGGAACTATCTGAATGAGGAAGACCTGCAGCCCACGGAAGAGAAGCCGACCGGAACATTTCAGATTCTGGACGAGGAATTGTGCGTGAACTGGTGAAGGAGGAAAAACACATGGAGAGATATGCGATCATCATCAGGCCGAACGAGGAGACGGTGCTGCTGCACTGCTACCCCGGCGACAGCTTAGACCTGAAGACGCTGCAGGAGATCGTAGAAGGCCATATTGAAACGGTGCCCACGGCGCTGGCGGGCGAATGGAGCCATGAGCAGGGTGTGGGGCTGACGCTCATCATCAACGAGGAGGGCAAGCTGCTGGGGATGCCGGTGAACCGGCTGGCCACAGACATGGCGTACCTCTTCAACGACGTCATCGTAGGCAACGCCATCCTGATAGGCACGACGGACGAGGACTTCATCGGGCTGACGAAGGAAGCGGCGGAGAACATCGTGGAAAAGTGGGGATAAAGGGATGCGGAGTGATCGAAACGAGATTTATTATACCGCCTGCTGGCGCGAGCTTCAGAGCTTTCTGGCGGAGGTTGTCCGCGACGACACGGGCGAATATCCGCAGGCGGCTGATTTTTTGAAGCTGATGAAATCCATCGAGAGAAAGGTTGAGAGCGATGCTGAATGACACGGCCATCATGGGGCGGCTGACCGCTGACCCGGAACTGCGGCGAACGAGCACCGGCACGCCGGTGTGCGGCTTCACGCTGGCGGTGGAGCGAGACGGCAAGCCGGGGGAAGACGGCAAGCGTGCCACGGACTTTATCGACTGTGTGGCATGGCGAGGCACGGCAGAGTTCCTGTGCAAGTTCTTCGGCAAGGGGCGGATGGTGGTGGCCACAGGCCGCCTGCAGACACGCACATGGAAGGACAAACACGACCAGACCCGCAAGGAGACAGAGCTGAACGCCACCAACCTGTACTTCGGCGACACGAAGAAGCTGGAGCAGGTAGCAGACATCTATTCGCAGGGCGGAAACCCATACGAAGAGGTAACGGAAGATGACGGCGCGCTGCCGTTCTGACGGAGGGACAGATATGGAAATGAGATACATCGCGGTGAGGAGACGCAAGCGCCGGACGCTGAAGGGCGCATGGGGCACGCTGGCATGGGTGAGTTTTCTGCTGGTGCTGGGCATCGGCGGAGGTGTAGAACGCGACACCATCGCGCTGGGCGCGGGCTTCCTGATGATGGCTGCATCCATGTGCGCAGCGGCGCTGTTCGCATGGCTGGCGGGGTGGATGGAATGAGAAAGAGAACACTTGCGGCAGCAGCGGCGCTGCTGATACTGGCGGCGGTGGTAGCCAACCTGCTGATGATGAGCACAACGGCGCAGCCGATTGAGCAGGATGAGGCGGTGGCCGAGAAGCTGGCGCAGACCTATGTGACGTACATGCCGGAGCCGGTCATCCGACAGGAAGAGCCTGAGCGAGACATGAGCGTGTGGACAGAGGCAGCGGCGTACATCGCCAAGACCGTATACGGCGAGGCCATGGTGTGCGGAACGACGGAGCGGGCGGCGGTGGTGTGGTGCATTCTGAACCGAGCGGACGATGCACGGGATGCGACACCGGCGGGCGTGATTGCTGTGGTGACAAAGCCGTACCAGTTCCATGGATATGCAGCAGATCATCCACTGCTGCCGGAGCTGGAGGAGCTGGCGCTGGATGTGATCGAACGGTGGCTGGACGAAAAGGACGGAGAGACGGAGGTAGGAAGAGTGCTGCCGAGGGAATACCTTTTCTTCACCGGCGACGGAAAACACAACCACTTCCGGACGGAGTGGGACGGCGGGCAAGTTTGGGACTGGAGCCTGCAAAGCCCGTATGAGGAGTGAGCGGATGGAACAGCTGAGCCTCTTCCCCGCTGCGCTGCGCGTGGGCGCATACATAGAGGAACACGGGCGGAGGCTTGCATGGGATGAGCTTCAGGTGGGCATGACCGTCATATATGACTGTTCCACGGAAAGCCACGAGTGGCTGATGGTCACAACCGTGGAAAAGATCATCCGGACACCGGACGATCTCAGGGTAATTCTGGATGGCGGAAGAAAGCAAAGGCCGCTCATCAACCGCTGCCACATCGAAAGCGGAAGAACAAAGCTGTACCGGGAGGCAGGCGCATGAGAGAACAGGAAGCGCGGGAGATACCGGGGCTGCGATACGAGACCTGCCGCAGCTGCGGACTGAGATGGAACATCGCCAAGGGACAGGACATACCGAAGGACGGATACCTCTGCCCACGCTGCCAGTGGGGGCGGACGATATACAAACAAAATGACAGGAGGAAATGAACATGAGCGACATCAAGGTGACACAGACAGAGATCGACCTGCTGCTGAACAGCGCGGACGTGCAGGTACGCACGGAGTTCGGCAAGTGCACGGTGGTGACGGTGCGGCTGCGCAACGGCTTCATCCTGACGGAGAGCAGCGCGTGCGTAGACCCGGCCAACTACGACGCAGAGCTGGGCAAGAGACTGTGCTTGCAGCACATCGAGAACCGGCTGCGAGAGCTGGAGGGCTATGCCCTGCAGAAGAGGACGGACGAGGAGCGCACCATGGAATGCGCGGCGGCGGATACCGAGACGCGGGACTTCGGATGGGCGCTGAGCAAGCTGCGCTGCGGCTGGCCGGTTCGGCGCAGAGGCTGGAACGGCAAGGGCATTTTCATCAAGCTGCAGGTGCCGGATGAGCACAGCAAGATGACCAGCCCGTACATCTACATCGACACCACTGGCCTGCGCAGCAACAATCCGGATGCACCGCGCAGCTGCGTGCCGTGGCTGGCAAGCCAGACGGACATGCTGGCGGAGGACTGGGAGATCGCGGAGGTGCGGCATGGATAACCTGAGCGCACAGCAGAAGTTGATGGGCAACATGCAGGCGACCTCTGCGGAGCTGCTGAGCGGCATTATGGAAGAACGCGGACGCGGATTTGCCAGTGACCGGGAAGCGTGGGCACAGCTGAAGGAGAACATCGAGAACGTGGAGAGCCGGATGAAGGCCATCAAGGACGTGCACAAGGATATGTGGAGCGCGGTGAAAGACCATAACGGCGACGCATTCTGCGCACTGGCGGGCGAGTTCCAGCGCAGCGCGATCCTGCTGGCTATGGAGTGGACGAATGCCAGCGTGCTGGCAAACATCGCGGTGCTGCACGGGGAGGACGAATGATGACGAGAAGCGAATTGCTGCACGCGGCGGAGGTCTGCGTGTGCGGGCAGAGAGAAGAAGACTACGGCACACCGGAGGACAGCTTCCGTGTGATCGGGGAGCTGTGGGAGACCTACATCAAAGAAAAATGCGTCGGAGACCCGGCGGCGGAGGTTTGCATCGTGCCGGAGGATGTGGCGGCGCTGCTGGCGCTGCTGAAGATCGCGCGCATCGCAACCGGCCACGGCAAGAGCGACAACTGGGTAGACCTTGCGGGCTATGCGGCCTGCGGCGGAGAGCTGCAGAGCAGACCGGCGAGGTGAGCGGAATGAAGCGACTGACGGTGGACACCGACCTTCTCTTCTGCGACATTGCCAAGTGCGACTTCATCCCCGGCGGGAGCTTCTGCGAGGATGGGCGATGCGATCAACGGCGCTGCTACGAGAAGCTGCGGGAATACGAGCGCAGCGATCTGGAGCCTGAGACGCTGCGAAAGGCACAGGGGCTGCTGAAGGAGCTGAAGGACGCGCGGCAGACCGTGGAGCTGATGGATGCCTGCGGCAAGCGGGTATGCAGCAGCGAGGAACACTGGGGCTGCCCATACGGCAACGAGGGCATGACAGACTGCGCGGTGCTGCTGGAGGCGGCCTATGAGGACACCGTTGAAAAGCTGCTGGCGCTGAAGGAAACACTGGAGGGATAAGCGATGGCAAAGCAGAGCGGATACCTACAGAAGCTGGCGGCGCAGCAAGCTGTTCGGGATGAGAAGACCCGGCGCTTTACGCTGCAGCAGTGCAAGGACATGATGCTCATCACCATGCACGAAGACTTCGGCTGGGGCGAAGAGCGGCTGAAGAAGCTGAGCGACTGCTACGACCAGACCTTTATGACCTATGCGGAAATGTGCCTTGCGGATGCAAAGACCGACAAGCAGATATGGTTCACGCAGGGCAAGGTGGACGAGCGCCTGAAGAAGGCGTGCGGAAAATACTTCGTACCGTGGGATGAACGGTACAGATAATCAGGAGGATGCCCCATGAATATCAGAAAGACCATCACAAGCGAGATCGAGTGGAACACCATTAAGAAGGCGCAGGCGGACGGAAAGCTGCAGGAGCTGCTGCAGGTGGGAGATGAGCTGGACATCACGCTGAAGACCTGAGAAGAGCTGACGGTGCAGGCCGTGGGCACCACGGAGCACGGTCTGATTTTCCTGCTGAAGGACTGCATGAAGGATGAACACGGGATGAACAAGCGCATGACCAACAAGGGCGGCTGGCGAGATAGCGAGATGCGGCTGTGGCTCAACGGAACCATCATCCACATGCTGCCGGACGAGCTGCGGGAGATGATCGTGCCGCGCCGCATCGTGCAGACCGTGGACGGCGAACGACTGGAGAGCGAGGACAAGCTGTGGCTGCCGTCGTTCACAGAGATGTTCGGCAAGGAAGGAGCGGAGGACTGGGCACCGGCGGACACCGACGAGACGCAGCTGGAGCTGTTCAGAACGGAACGCAGCCGCGTGAAAGAGAGACCGGGGAACGGTACATGGTGGCACTGGCTCCGCTCTCCGTATGGCAGCGGCTCCGCGCTTTTCTGCATTGTCGACAGCAACGGCGACGCCTACTACACCTCCGCGAGCCGTGCGCATGGCGTGGCCTTCGGCTTCTGCCTTTAATCTGAGATCGAAACAATCCGCGCGCCGCGTGCGCGCGGGAAGGAGCGAAACATGAAACCGAGCTGCAGCAGCTGCGCACATGCCTTCCGGGAGGAATGGAGCCGCGACACAGACGCGCTGCGCTGCGGATACAAGGCAAGGCCGGAGGAACGCGCACCGGCGCGGGCGGACGGCATTCCCATGATGAAACCGCAGAGCGCCTACGGGCGGGTGACGCAGTTTTTTCCGAAGGGCAAGGAAGCGTGCGTGGAAGGGAATGCACCGCCAGCGTGGTGCTACGGGCACTATTTATCCACATAGCCGAAACAGGACGCACAGCGCGTCCTGTCTGCCGGGGACAGCCTCCCGGCACTGACGATGGCAGGCTGAATACTTATATATAATTCGCGCGCGCACGCGCGAATTGAGGCTTGTAACCAATCTTAACTTAGCAACCAGAGAGGAGCTGCGGAGATGTACACAGGGAGAACCTTCAACCGGGAGAGCGTATATGTCTGCGGCGATTACATGGACGGAGACATATACCCTGTTTTCCAAGCACCGGGAAAGAGACGGTCACGGTGCAAGCCGACGAGTGAGATACAGCAGAAGCTGAACCAGAAAAACGCAGAGAAAAAACTGACCCGTCTGGTGCACAGCAATTTCACAGAGGATGACATTGCCCTGCATCTGACCTACCGTCCCGGCGAAGAGCCGCAGACGGAGGAGGAAGCACAGCACATCCTGAGCAATTATATCCGCAGACTGAAGCGCCGATATGCAAAGCTGGGGCTGGAACTGAAGTACATCAGCTGCACGGAATACGGCAAGACCAACGGAAGAGTGCATCACCATGTCATTCTCAGCGGAGGATTAGACCGCGACACCATCGAGAAGGTGTGGGGGCTGGGCTATGCCAACAGCAAGCGGCTGCAGTTCAACGAATCCGGCGTGACCGGCCTTGCGCACTACATCGCCAAGGACAAGCACTTCTTCAAGCGCTGGAACCAGAGCCGGAACCTGACCATTCCGCAGTGCGCACAGTTTGACGGCCAGCTGAACATGGACGACATAGCGGACATCGAGGAGGCCATCGAGTGCGGAACGCAGTGGCAGTGGTTTGAAGACCGCTACCCGGACTTTCAGCTGGTGGAGGCCACCTGCTACAAGAACAATATCAACCGAGGGACATATATCCACTTCGAGATGCGCAGGCGTGAGTGGAGTGGTTCTTCGGCGGCGCAGCCTGCGCGCATGAAAAAGCGTACTCCATCAGGCAGACCCTGATGCGGGGCAATACATAACCGGGAGGAATTGAATATGGCAAAGACACTGAACGAGTGGGCACGGGACATTCACCAGAACGCGGTGGAGCACGGCTGGTGGGACGAGCCGCGCAGCTTCGGAGACATTGTGGCGCTGTGCCACAGCGAACTGTCCGAGGCGCTGGAGGAATACCGCAACGGGAAACCCATGATCTACGGCTGCTGCGGCCACTGCGACAAGGAAACACAGTGCGAAGTGGATGGCAAACCGGAGCACAGCTACAAGCCGGAGGGCATTGCCACGGAGATGGTGGACTGCCTCATCCGCATCCTCGACTGGTGCGGCAAGGAAGGCGTGGATGTGGAGGCGGTGCTGGCGCAGAAGCACGAGTACAACCGCACGCGCCCGTACCGCCACGGAGGGAAAGCACTGTGAAGATCAGAGACAGAGTGCAGCGGGTGCCGGAGACTTTCGGAGAGACGGAAGAGATCAGAGACCGGAACCGGAAAAGAAAGGCACGCAGACGCGCCTACGACGGAACGGTGATATACATCCATCCGCTGGGGCGGTTCCATGTGGTGGCTTTTGAGACGCGGGGGGGCACCATCCGGGAGAGCTTCGCGGGCGTATGATAACACGGGAGGTGAAGCAGATGTTTCGATATAAGCGCGGCGTGAAGGCGGACTACAACCGGCAGGGGTATATCTACTTCACCTCCCGCCGCTACCGGGAGCTGGACAAGGCGGCGCAGCAGAAGATACTCAACCTGTGTTTGGAGCACGGCGGGGAGTATTATCAGGCGCTATTCGAGTTTGTGACCACGGATGCTAGCGCCACGGCGCTGGCCATGCGGCACCACATGGACAAGACCACGCTGTACCGGAAGGTGCGGAAGTATTACGAGAACTTCCCAACGCAGCTGTAAAAACACACGCAGAACGCACGCAGGAACACACCTGCGTGCGTTTTTCGTTTTCGGCAAAGTTGCAACTCAGCGACACACTTTTTGTCGTACCATGATAGCGTGAGCTGGCGCACACCGCCAGCGGGTAAGAGCACAGCAAGATAATTCGAGGGGCGGGCGAAGGCTGTGCGGCAAAATGAATTTTTCCCCACGACAAGCGCGCACGATGCGCGCACGCACGCGCGGGAACCTTATAGCGCCGGAGCAAGGAGGTGGCGCAGATGGCTGCAGGAAGGCCGAAAAAATACACGAAAAAGGGACTGCGGGAAGCAATCGAGCGTTATTTCCGGAGCATATCACGGACAATTCCGGCAAGAGACGACACCGGCGGCATCATCCGCAACGATGACGGCGAGGAGATCAAGGTGGTGCAGTTCGTGGTGCCGCCGAGTGTGACGGGCATGTGCCTGTATTTGGACATTGACCGGAGCACATGGCAGAACTACGCGGACGCTGTGCTGCATCCGGAGCTGGCGGGGATATGCCAAGGGGCGAGAACCCGCATCGAGGCGTATCTGGAGCAGGAGCTACTGACACGGGAGAAGGGCGTGCAGGGCATCATCTTCAACCTGCAGAACAACTACGGCTGGAAGCAGAAGCAGGAGGTCGAACTGGGCAAGGACACCCGCGAGAGCATGAAGCACGCCGCCACCTACCACGAGAAGCTGGCGCTGCTGAGGGCTGATGACGGGGAGAGCGAGTGCGATGAAGACGAAGTGGACGGCCTCTGAGCTGAAGGCCATGAGCCGCGAGGAGATCGACAAGCTCTATGAAATCGTAACGTGGTACGAGGGACTGCGGGAGACCAACAACGAAACCTTCCTGCCGCTGTTCGCTGACACACACCGGTATCTGGTGCTGAAAGGCGGCGGCGGTTCGGGCAAGTCCATCTTCGCGGGACGGAAGGTGCTGGAGCGGGCGGTCAACGAGCCGGGACACCGCTTCCTCGTGTGCCGTAAGGTAGCGAGGACGCTGCGAGAGAGCTGCTTCAAGCAGCTTTTGGGACAGCTGGCGGAGTTCTACCCGGACAGCGGGTACAAGGCCAACAAATCAGACCTGACCATCTCTTTCCAAAACGGCAGCGAGATCATCTTTGCGGGACTGGATGACGTTGAGAAGCTGAAATCCATCTACAACATCACGGGCATCTGGATTGAAGAGGCCAGCGAGCTGCTGGAGGGAGACTTCAACCAGCTTGACATCCGACTGCGCGGAAAGACGCGGGAGTACCAGCAGATCATCCTGAGCTTCAACCCGATCAGCATTCAGCACTGGCTGAAGAAACGATTTTTTGACCGGCGGGACAAACGAGCGCGGGTGCACGAGAGCACCTACAAGGACAACCGTTTTCTGGATGCGGCAGCCATACGGACGCTGGAGAGCTTTCAGGAGACGGACGAATATTACTATCAGGTCTACTGCCTCGGCATGTGGGGCGTGACGGGCAAGACGGTATTCAACGGCAAGGCCATCGGAAGACGGCTGCAGGAGCTGAAGGAACCGGTGTGCACCGGCCTCTTCACATACGCGGATGACGGGCTGACGCTGACGGACATCCGATGGGAGGACGCGAGGGACGGCTGCATCAAGGTCTACAAGAAGCCGGAGAAGGGCGTGCCCTATGTGATCGGCGGAGACACTGCCGGAGAAGGCAGCGACAGCTTTGTGACGCAGGTGCTGGACAACAGAACCGGAGAGCAGGTGGCGGTGCTGCGGGGCAAGTTTGACGAGGATGTGTTCGCGCGGCAGGTCTACTGCTTGGGGCGGCATTACAATACGGCACTCATCGGCATTGAGACCAACTTCTCCACCTACCCGGTGATGGAGCTGGAGCGGCTGCGGTATCCGAAGCAGTACATCCGGGAGAGCATCGACGATTACACGCACAAGATCAAGCAGAGCTTTGGCTTTCTCACCAACACGAAGACGAGGCCGGTCATCCTTGCGGAGCTTATCAAGGCGGTGCGCGATGACATCACCATCGTGAACGACGAGACAACGCTGCAGGAGATGCTGACATTCGTGCGCAATCCGGAGACGCTGAAGCCGGAGGCGGAGCTGGGAGCACACGATGACTGCGTGCTGAGCCTTGCCATCGCACACTACATCAGGCCGCAGCAGAGCTACATCGCACAGAAGGAAACGGTGGCGCGGCTATGGACGGCATCCATGTGGGAGGACTATGAGAACGCATCACCGACGGAGCGGGAGATGCTGCGTAAACGCTGGGGCAATCCGCAGCGATAACAGGAGGACGCTATGAAGAAACAGGACAAGAACAAGCTGCGGCTTTGGCAGGACAGGCTGAAGACCAACGAAGCGGCATACGACGGCGAGACCAGCCGCATGGACGAGCGGGAGGCGCTGTATGCCGGGACGAACGAGATGCGGCCTATCGTGCAGGGCGAGCGGAAGACGAAGGCCGTGCATGTGCGCAATATCTGCGCGGAGATCATCGAGGCGCAGACAGACAGCAACATTCCGCAGCCGAAGGTGACGGCCAGACGCAAGCAGGACGAGATGAAAGCAAAGCTCATCGAGGACATGCTGCGCAACGAGCTTGACAGAATGCCGTTTGAACAGCTCAACGACATCATGGAGCGGACGGTGCCCATTCAGGGCGGCGCGGCGTTTCTGGTGGAGTGGGACAACACGCAGCGGACGCACTTCACCATTGGGGAGCTGGCGGTATCCACGCTTCACCCGAAGCAGATCATCCCGCAGGACGGCGTGTACACCGGCATCGAGGACATGGACTACATCATCCTCAAAATCCCGCAGACGAAGGAATACATCCGCAGGCGCTACGATGTGGACGTATCAGACGAGAGCGAGGAAGAGCCGGACATCAAGGGCACCGGTGGGGACACCACGGCGAACGACCTTGTGACGCAGTACATCGCATACTACCGCAACGACAAGGGAGGCATCGGTCTTTATAGCTGGGTGAACGACACGCAGCTGGAAGACCTTGAAGACTATCAGGCGAGGCGGCTGCGCAGGTGCGTGAAGTGCGGCGCGGTGGAGCCGCTGCTGACGGAGCCGGAGATGGACGCGCCGGACATCCTGCTGCCGAACGGCATGAGCACGGCGGCGGAGGTGGACTTTGACGCGGCGGCGGATGCGCTTGCAAGAGAGACGAGGCCGCTGCCGCTGCGGGGCGGGCGGAAGAAATGCCCATACTGCGGCGGAAGCAAGTGGGAGGAGACCGAGGAAGAGTTCGAGGAAATCCCTGTGGCCGTCACCAGAAGCGACGGCAGCACCATCGGCGGCATGGTGCGCCGAGAGGCGGCATCCGACACGGAGACGGACGAGCTGGGGCTGCCGGTGGTGGAGATCATCGAGGAGCCGACGAAGGTGCCGTTCTACAAGCCAGACATCTTCCCGGTCATCCTGCAGAAGAACGTGAGCGTGTACGGCAGGTTCTTGGGAGACAGCGATATTGACAAGATCGCCGACCAGCAGAACACCACCAACCGCATCGAGAGCAAGATCATCGACAAGCTGCTGAAATCTGGCAGCTACATCACGCTGCCGGACGAGGCCAGCATCCGCGTGGACGCGGAGGACATGAAGGTCATCCGACCGGGCAATGCGGCTACCAAAGCGCTGATCGACGTATACGACCTGCAGGGCAACGTGGAGCAGGACATGGTGTACCTGTCACAGGTATACGAAGAGGCAAGGCAGATCATCGGCATCACGGACAGCTTTCAGGGGCGTACAGACCGCACGGCCACCAGCGGCAAAGCCAAGGAGTTCGCGGCGGCGCAGAGTGCTGGCAGACTGGAAAGCAAGCGCGTGATGAAAGACGCGGCGTATGCGGCGCTGTTCGAGGCCATGTTCAAGTTCAAACTGGCGTACACGGACGAGCCGAGGCCGGTGGTGTCCAACGACATCCACGGCAACGCACAGTACGAGACGTTCAACCGCTATGACTTCCTTGAACAGGACGCGGCGGGAGAGTGGTGCTGGAACGATCAGTTCCTCTTCAGCTGCGATACCTCTGCCCCGCTGGCATCGAACCGCGAGGCCATGTGGCAGGAGACGCGCATGAACCTGCAGACCGGAGCCTTCGGAGACCCGGCGCAGATTCAGACGCTCATCCTGTTCTGGACGAAGATGGAGCTGCTGCACTATCCGGGAGCTGGAGAGACGCGGGCATACCTCGAAGAGGAACTGCACAAACAGCAGCTGCAGCAGCAGATGGCCATGCAGATGCAGATGGCACAGCAGCAGCTGCAGCAGGCGCAGATGCAGCGGCAGCAGAATGGCGGGCTGGACATGCAGACCGCACAGGCCGTTATCCAGAGAGCGCAGCAGGACGCTGCACGTGATTCCGGGCAGACCATGGGAGCGAATGCTCCCGTCTGACATAGATACTTCCCTATCATTCGGGTATCGCCCGACCTCCTGAAGCGGGAAGCGGCGCGGGACTGGGGCACCCGCGCCGCCGACCGTGACACAAAGGAGCATCAAGGAAAGAAAGGAGGACGCAGAGATGGCAGATAAGACCTACGCTGGCAGCATCAAGAACACCGGCGCGCAGGTGGTGAAGGCACCCTTCAGCGGCGACAACAAGAAGGGCAACGGCACCGTGAAGACCGGCAACGACCTGAGAGGCAGCAAGAACAAGTAAGATCATCTGACAAAGCAAGCCCCACATTCGCAGGAAAAGCGCAAAAATCCAGAGAGGAGCACAACACATGGACATCGACTACGGCGCATTGTTTGGCATTGACGAAGGCGGAAAAGAGCAGGAGATCGCCGACCCTGCCACGGACGAGACCACACAGGCGCAAGGCGCAGAAGAGCAGGAAGCCGCCGACCCTGCCGAAGAAGAGAAGCAGGACACAAGCGCCGAAGAACCGCAGGGAGCTGCGGAGGACGGCGAAGATCATAGTGAGACGGGCAAGCAGACCCCGGAGCAGAACGCAGCGTTTGCAGCGGCACGCCGCAAGGCGGAGGCGGAGCGGGATGCCGCCGTGGAGAAGGCGCGCACAGACGCACAGGAAGAAGCGAGGCGCACCATCGACGAGGCGTTCCGAAACAGCGGACTGGTGAACCCGTACACGAAGCAGCCCATCACATCGAAGGCGGAGTACGACGAGTACCGGCAGCGCTTCGATGCAGAGCGCAAAGCCCGCGTGCTGAAGAAGAGCGGGATGAGCGACGAGGAGTTCAACGCATTCGTGAACGACCTGCCGGAAGTGAAGCAGGCCAAGGAAGCACAGGCGGCGGCGGAGCGGGCGCAGCAGGAGGCCAACGAGGCACAGGCACGGGTGAAGGTGGACGAACAGCTGAAGGAGATCGGCAAGCTGAACCCAAACATCCGGGAGCTGAAAGACCTTGCGGCCATGGAGACCTATCCGAAGTTCTACGAGCTGGTGAAGAAGGGCAACACGCTGGTGGATGCCTACCGGCTGGCAAACTTCGAGGCTCTGACCAGCAGCGCGGCGGCGGCCACCAGACAGGCAGCTCTCAACAACCTGCAGGGCAAGCAGCACATGGGACAGACCAAGGAACGAGGCGCGGGCGCGGTGAGCGTACCGGCTGAAGTGAAGGAGATGTACCGCGCGCTGAATCCGGGTGCCACGGATGCAGAGATACAGGCACACTACAACCGCAGCCATAAAAAGGGCTGACGAAGCGAAAGGAGAAAAGCACAATGGCTTTCAAGATTTATTCCACTGATGACAACCGCGTGCCGGGTATTGAATACCTGCCCGCAAGCGCCATCACACCCAAGGTGGGCATGGCACTGACGCAGACCACCGGCCAGCTGGCGCTGGCTACCGGCGCAACCGCGCCCACTTACATCTCCATGTGCGAAAAGGACAGCGAGTGCACGGCGGGCGACATCATCCCCGTTATCCGCGTGGGCAAGGACATGATTCTGGAGACCACCTTTGCAGCTGCCGCAACCAGTATCAAGCTGGGCGACAAGGTGACGCTGCACACGGACGGCCTGCAGGTCACGGCCACGACCACCAACGGCGTGGCGGAGGTGGTGTACATGGACGGCACCGCCAGCGGCAGCATGTGCCGCGTGCGCTTCTAAGAACGACGAAAGGAGTACAGTGAACAATGGCTAATATCACCTTTACCGAAGGCTCCGGCCTTCAGGACAGCATTTTCGGCAAGTCTCAGGAGCCGATCAAGATGTTCCTCGAAAAGAGGGGCGAGGCGTTTGAACAGACCAGTATGCTGCCGGAGCTGTTCAACATGGGCAGCAGCAACCACTGGGGCGAAAAGTTCTCCACCATGACGGCCATGGACGGCTTCCAGCCGGTGGGCGAGAACGGCGACTACCCCGTGGACGGTATGCAGGAGGGCTTCGCAAAGTTCCTCGAACACATGACGTGGAAGAACAGCTTCTCCCTGTCCCGTGAGATCGTGGAGGATGCAAAGCTGATGGATTTGAAGAAGCAGCCCGCTGGCTTCATCACCAGCTACTACCGCACCCGCGAGAAGTTCGGCGCTGCCCTCATCGGCGCGGCTGTCCAGAAGAAGACGGAGACCACCTTCTCCGGCAAGACCTTTGACGTGAAGACCGCCGATGGCAAGTGCCTGTTCGCCACCAACCACCCCAGCAAGCTGGGCAAGTCCAACCAGTCCAACCAGTTCTCTGATGCCTTCAGCAACGACGCGCTGATGGCGATGGAGGCGAAGATGCAGGACTTCCGTGGCGACAACGACGAGGTACTGGATGTGGCTCCCACCACCATCCTCATCCCCAACGACTACAAGCTCAAACGAGACGTGTTCGCAGCCATCGGCGCGGACAAAGACCCTGCCACTGCCAACAACGGCTTCAACTACAACTTTGGCCGCTGGAACGTGGTGGTGTGGCCGTACCTGAACCAGTTCATCGCGTCCGGCACGGCTCCGTGGATTCTGCTGGACAAGAAGTACAACGACGAGTACGGCAGCGCCATGTGGCTTGACCGCGTGCAGCTGGAGGTCAGAAGCGAGCTGGCGGGCAACGATGCCAACGTGTGGAAGGGCTACGCCCGCTTCATCGCCGGTTTCAACGACTGGCGCGGCTATGCCGTGGGCGGCGTGACTGGCGGCACGCAGCTCATTGCCACATCGACTGGCGGCTAATCAGAACACAGACCGGACGGGGCGGCGGCGCAGGCCGCTGCCCCGCTTTTCATTTCGAGGAAAGGGGGACGGATAATGGCGACACTGAAGAGCGTCATCGACTATGTAGACGAGATCAAGCCCAACGCCTTCTCAAACGAGGCGAAGACAAAGTGGCTGAACGAGTGTGAAGGGCTGGTGCAGACCGAGGTCTTACTGTGGGCGAGCGAGGAGATCATCACCTACCAGTACGACGCGGACAAGGACAAGGAGCTGCTGGCGCAGCCGCCGCACGACAAAATCTACTGGGCATACCTGACGGCCATGATCGACTTCGCCAACGGCGAGTACAACAAGTACCAGAACACGATGCAGATGTTCAACAGCTTCTTCGGCGAGTTCATGCGCTGGTTTGCCCTCAACTACCGTCCGGCAGATACCCACGAGGAGGTATATGTATGAGCGGGTACGGAAACACGAAGATCGGAACCGAGTGGCGCGGGTATTACATCACCGCCTACGGCATCGCCGTGAAGCACGGCTTTCAGGGGACGGAGGAGGAATGGCTGAAGAGCCTGAAGGGCGACGGCGGCGAGCCTATCGTCATCCGCTATGACGAAACCGCGCAGCAGCTGCAGTGGAAGTACGAAAGCAACACACAGTGGCAGGAGCTGCTGAGCCTGAGCGAGCTGCAGGGCGATGTGGTGAGCCAGACGCTGGCGGCGGCACAGAACGCCAAGACGGCGGCGGAGGCGGCGCAGAGTGCGGCGGAGACCGCAGCACGGACCACCGGCGCAGACGCAGCCGCAGCCAAGAGCGGCGCAACCACCGCAACGGAGAAAGCCGCAGCGGCGGCAGCAAGCGCCAAGACCGCCACGGACGCGGCGGGAGAAGCACAGACGGCGGAGAGCAGCGCCAAGGGCTACGCCTCCACCAGCGGCACAAACGCCACAGCGGCAGCACAGAGCGCGACAGACGCGCGAAGCGCCAAGGCGGCGGCAGAGACAGCGGCCAGCACGGCAACGAGCGCCAAGACCGCAGCACAGACTGCTGAGACGAACGCCAAGGCCAGCGAGACTGCAGCGGCGAGCAGCAAGACGGCGGCGGCAACCTCTGCCAGCAAGGCGGAAAACGCGCAGAGCGCGGCAGAGGATGCACAGGCGGCGGCAGAGACAGCGGCCAGCACGGCAACGAGCGCCAAGACCGCAGCGGAAACCGCCAAGATGGGCGCGGTGAGCGCACAGAGCAAGGCACAGAGCGCACAGGCGAAGGCGGAGGGCGCTGCCACAGACGCGGAGGAAAGCGCCGCAGCGGCGGCGCAGAGCGCCACACAGGTGGCAGCCAACAGCAAGACCGCCGAAAGCTGGGCGGTGGGCGGCACCGGCACCCGCGAGGGCGAGGACAGCAACAACGCCAAATACTGGTGCGAGAGCGCGCAGGCCATTGCGGGCGGCGGCGTGACCAGCTTCAACGGGCGCGGCGGCATCGTGAAGCCGCAGAAGGGCGACTACACGGCGGAGATGGTGGGGGCGGATGCCTCCGGCGCTGCGGCTACGGTGCAGAGCAATCTGGACGGCCACGAGGGCGACACCACGGCGCACATCACAGCGGCGGAGCGCACCAAGTGGAACGGCAAGCAGGACAAGCTGACCTTCGACACAGCCCCGACGGCGAACAGCACGAACCCCGTGACCAGCGGCGGCGTGAAGACGGAGCTGGACAAGAAAGCCAACGCCACGAGCCTCGGCGCACATACCGGCAACACGGACAACCCGCATCAGGTGACGGCGGCACAGGTGGGCGCAGACCCGACGGGGACGGCGGCAAGCGCGGTATCGGCACATAACAGCTCCAGTACGGCGCACAGCGACATCCGCACCGCGCTTGTAGGGAAAGAGGCGGCGGGCGCTGCGGCAGCCGTGCAGGGCAACCTCGACGATCACGAGGGCAACACCACCGCGCACATCACGGCGAGCGAGCGGACGAGCTGGAACGGAAAGAGCGGGAAGGCGGTCTCTTTCACGGTGACACTGACGGCGGCGGGATGGAGCGGCAACGCGCAGACTGTGAGCAACAGCAAGTTCGTCACGAGCGGGTACGCCTACACGGTATGCCCTGCGGGAGACAGCTTTGCAGGCTACGCAGAGGCGGTGATCTACGCCGACGATGTGACCACGGCGGGAAAGATGACCTTCCACTGCAATGAAGCACCCACGGCCAATCTGACCGTGAACATTCTGAGAACGGAGGCAACGGCATGAGTTTGGTATTCAACATGGTGGGCGGCGGAGGCGGCGGCATCAAGCTGACCGGCATCGCCATCACGAAGGCACCAACGAAGACCACCTACACGCAGGGCGAGACCTTTGACCCGGCGGGCATGGTGGTGACAGCAACCTACAGCAACGGCGCGACGCTGAAATGCACGGGCTACAGCTACGAGCCGGACACACCGCTGGCGGACGGCACAACGAAGGTGACTATCCGCTACACCGAGGGCGGCGTGACGAAGACGGCGGAGCAGACCATCACGGTCATCCACCGGCTGACGAAGATCGAGATCACGGCGCAGCCGACGAAGAAGGTCTATGAGTATGGCGACAGCTTCCAGAGCGCGGGCATGGTGGTGAAGGCCACCTACTCTGACGGAGCGACCGCCAATGTGACGGGCTACAGCTGCAGCCCAGCGACGCTTAATACCGTGGGCACGCAGACGATCACGGTGAGCTACACGGAGCGGAACGTGACCAAGACGGCCACCACCAGCGTGACGGTGAACCGGAAGACGATCTCCACGGTGCCGAGCCAGAGCGGGAGCCTGACCTACAACGGCGGCAGCCAGTCCCCCACATGGAACAACTACAACACGGTACAGCTGACCATCGGCGGCACGACCACGGGCACCAACGCAGGGAGCTACACAGCGACCTTCACGCCGAAGAGCAACTACCGATGGAGCGACGGAAGCACCACGCCGAAGAGCGTGAGCTGGAGTATCGGGAAGGCGGCGGGCAGCCTCTCCATCTCCCCCACCAGCATGACACTGGACACCACGACGAAGAGCAAGACCATCGCGGTGACGCGCAGCGGCGACGGCACGATCAGCGCCGTGAGCGGCAACACAGCGGCGGCGACGGTGAGCGTATCGGGCAACACGGTGACGGTGACGGGCAAGGCCAACGGCAGTGCGACGATCACCATCAGCGTGGCGGCGGGAACGAACTACACCGCACCGGCGAACAAGACCTGCGCGGTGACGGTGAGCTTCCTGAAGGACAACTTCGCGGACAACGACTGGGCTTCCATCATCGCAGCGTGTCATTCGGGCAGCGTGCCGAGCACATGGGTGGTGGGCAACAGCAAGACGATGACCATCAACGGTGCGAGCTATCAGGTGGACATCATCGGCAAGAACCACGACACCTACGCATCCGGCGGGAAGGCACCGCTGACCTTCCAGCTGCACGACTGCTACGGCGAGACCAAGAACATGAACAGCTCCAACACCAACAACGGCGGCTGGACGAGCTGCGCCATGCGAAGCACACACCTGCCCGCCATTCTGGCGCTGATGCCGACGGAGGTACAGAACGGCATCCGCGAGGTGAATAAGATGACCTCGGCGGGCAGCCAGAGCGCCACCATTAACACCACGGCGGACAAACTGTTCCTGCTGAGCGAGATCGAGATTTTCGGCAGCGTAAGCTATTCCAAGAGCGGCGAGGGCACGCAGTACGACTACTACAAGGCGGGCAACAGCAAGGTGAAGAAGTACAGCGGCAGCGCGTCCGACTGGTGGGAGCGCTCTCCGTATGGCAGCAACTCCGCGGATTTCTGCCATGTCGACAGCGCCGGCACCGCCAACTACTACACCGCGAGCTATGCGGCTGGCGTGGCCTTCGGCTTCTGCTTTTAATCCAGCATCTGAGGAAATCCCGCAGCCTGTGTGCTGCGGGATGGAAGGGAGAGAACCATGTCGGTCTACAAATCCAAACGGGGCGAGAGCAGCGTGCAGTTCATCGAAACGGCAAGACAGCTGGAGGCACACACCTTCGCGTGCTGCATGAAGGCACCGAAGCGGTACGAGCGGTTTCTGACGGGACGCATCATGGAGCTGAGCAGCGAGGTGCATGACCGGGTACGGGCGGCGAACAACATCTGGCCGACGAACCGGCACGAGGCGCAGCTGCGCAGGGACGAGCTGATGCGAGCAAACAACGCGCTGCAGAACCTCAGCCCGAAGCTGCAGCTGCTGTATGACAGCATTTTGCAGAACCCGGAGGGCTACGGGTGGATTCACAAGGCGATGCAGCGCTGGGGCGACCTCATCTGCGAGGAAGCGAAGCTCATCGCGGCGGTGAAGAAGAACGACCGGCAGCGGTACAAAGACCTTCCGGAATGAAGAACATGGGTCAAGCTCTGTATTTGTTGCACTTGCGGCAGCGCGAACAACTGGTGGGAGCGCTCTCCGAATGGCAGCAACTCCACGAATTTCTGCAATGTCAACAGCAACGGCAACGCCAACTACAACAACGCGAGCAATGCGAATGGCGTGGCCTTCGGATTCTGCAAGAGATGGGTCAGGACAGTAACCGGCAGCGGCGAAGCAGCACCCTTGCAGAAGGAGAGCTTGTTCCCGGCATAGCCAAAACAATCCTCTGATGCAGTCAGCCGGACGCTGCTTGCATGGCGGGCGAATGTGCGGACAGCCCGTTTCATGGCTGGTACTGCCACGCGGATAGAACACGCACCAAAGAACAATTCCGCACAGGGGATGCCCTAACGGGCGGGGAGAATTATGACGAGTGAAGAGAGACACGAGGCACGGTACAGGAGAAGAAAAGCGGAACGCCAGAGGCGAAGAGATGCACGCAGCGAGGCGTGCGGGAGCTTTGAGCAGGTGTTCAGCTACGAGCACCTGTACCGGGCGGGACGGGAATGCTGCAAGGGCGTGGGCTGGAAATGCTCCACGCAGCGGTATCTCGGCAACTTTACCGCCAACATCGCCCGGACGCACCGGGAGCTGATGGACGGCACATGGAAGACCAAGGGCTTTTTCGCCTTCGACCTGATGGAACGGGGAAAGCTGCGGCACATCCGTAGTGTGCACATCGCGGAGCGGGTGGTGCAGCGCTGCCTGTGCGACAACGCGCTGGTGCCGCTGTTCTCGGCGGCGTTCGTGTACGACAACGCGGCGAGCCTGAAGGGCAAGGGCATCGACTTTGCCATGGATAGGCTGACCTGCCACCTGCAGCGGTACTACCGAAAGCACGGGACGGACGGCTGGGCGCTGGTATTCGACTTTTCGGACTACTTCAACTCCGCGCCGCACGCGCCGATCTACGCAGAGAGCGAGCGGCGCATCCGGGACAAGCGGGTGCAAAAGCTGGCGTGCGGTCTGATGGAGGACTTTGGCGAGCGGGGCTTCGGCCTCGGCAGTCAGGTGAGCCAGATCGACGCGCTGATGCTGCCAAACCGGCTTGACCACTTCATCAAGGAGCAACTGCACATCGAGGGCTACGGCAGATATATGGACGACGGCTATCTCATCCACGAGAGCCGGGACTACCTGCAGGAATGCCTGAAGCAAATCCGGGCGGTATGCGCAGACCTCGGCATCCGGATGAACGAGAAGAAGACGCGCATTGTAAAGCTGCAGGAGCTGCATTTCCTGAAGACGAGATTCTATCTGACGGAGACGGGGAAGGTGCGGCGGAAGATGTGCCGCAAAAGCGCAAGGCGGATGCGGCGGAAGCTGAAGACCTTCCGGAGATGGATGGAGGAAGGCAGAATGACAGAGGAAGACATCCGCACGGCATACGAGAGCTGGCGCGGACACATGCGGCGGGGCAACAGCTACCGGGTGCTGCGGCGGATGGACAGGTTCTACAAACGACTGATGGAAAAAGGAGCGTGAAAGCATGTACGAGATCAGAAAGGACGGCGGCGTGATCGCGCTGACAGAGAAGCCGAACTACATCCGCAGGCACGCGGACGGCTTCTACATCCTCTGCGAAGAGGAGGACGCACAGGGCGTGGCCGTGGACGGCACGGTATACCGTCTGATGGGGCACACGGGGCTTGATGAACTGGAGGAAGTGCAGCTCATTGAGAAGGACACCGGCACGGTTTTGCAGAGCAGCAGTGAGGCGGTGGGCATCGCATTTGTCACCATGACAGAGAGGGGAGACATCGACGGAGTGACGGCGGGAGAGCACGCGGAGCTGTTCAGCCCGTGGGCGTACCCGGTGGCCTACACCGCAGGACAGATCAGGGAACGCAGCGGAAAGCTTTACAAATGCCTGCAGGCGCACACCTCGCAGGGGGACTGGAAACCGGAGGACAGCCCGTCGCTGTGGGTGGGCATCTCCGACCCGGCGGAGGAATGGCCGGAGTGGAGCCAGCCGGTGGGCAGCACAGATGCCTACGCCAAGGGCGCAAAGGTGAGCCACAACGGCAAACACTGGACGAGCGATGTGGACGCGAACGTGTGGGAGCCGGGTGCGTATGGATGGACGGAGGCGACGGCATGACGGAGACGGTCATTGTGGCTGTGCTGAGCCTGATCGGCACCATGGCGGGGGCGTACTTCGCAAACAAGAAAAGCGCGGCGCTCATCGCCTACCGGCTGGAGGAACTGGAGAAGAAAGTAGCGAAGCACAACGGTTTGGTGGAGCGCACCTACCATCTGGAAGAGGCGGCGGCGGTCTTCGAGGAAAAGCTGAAGGTGGCAAACCACCGCATTGACGATCTGGAGAGAGGGGCATGAAGGGCAGGCATCAGAGAAGACGGCCAAGTAAGACAACGACCACCAAGCGCATTGTGTGGGCGTGCCTTATCAACGGCATCGGCTGGGTGTGGTGCAGCTACGTCCTCGCCTTCCTCGGCAGGACGGAAATTGCGGAAAGCCTGAGCCGGACGGCGGTGACGGAGATCATCGGCGTGGTGCTGCTGTACTGCGTGAAGAGCCTGTTTGAAAAGCGGGAGAGCTTCGGCGGTATCGGCAGGAAGGAAGAACAGGTAACGGACTTATGAAAGGAGCAAGACCATGACGGACATTGCAATCGTGAGACTGGGTATCGGGCTGGTGCTGCTGATCGCGGCAAACATCGCCCTCGGCAGCGTGAACGCCTTCATGGAGGGCACATGGGACATGATGAAGTTCCGCAACGGCTGCATCAAGGGCGGCGTGGTGGCTGCGTCGCTCATCGCGGTGTACTACGCAGGCTGGCTGAACCCTGATCTGCTGGTCATCGAGGCGGAGGAACAGACGGTGAACCTGATGACGGCGGTACATATCGCGCTGCTGGCAGCGTTCACGGCGTATGCGGTGGATGTGCTGAAGAAGCTGAAGGACATGCTGAGCACCGCGACACCCGGCAAGGAGGAAGACCATGAGCAACAGTAAGCTGGTGTGCTACACCAAGCTCAGTCCGTACACCTACGGCAAGCGAAACCATGCAATCGACACTATCAGCATCCACTGCATGGCGGGGAACCTGAGCGTGGAGAGCTGCGGGCAGATGTTCCAGACGAGCAAATCCAGCAGCAACTACGGCATCGGCAGCGACGGGCGCATCGGCATGTACGTTGAGGAAGGATACGCGAGCTGGTGCACATCCAACAGGAGCAACGACAACCGCGCTGTGACCATCGAGGTGGCCAACTGCGCGAAGGGCGAGCCGTGGCCGATCACGGAAAAGGCATACAAGAGCCTCATCGAGCTGCTGGTGGACATCTGCAAGCGGAACCACATCCCTGAGCTGCGGTGGAAGGGAGATCAAAACCTCGTAGGTCAGGTAGAACGGCAGAACATGACCGTGCACAGATGGTTTGCAAACAAGTCCTGCCCCGGCAACTGGCTGTACGAGCATCACGGGCAGATCGCAAAGGAAGTAAACGAAAGACTGGAGGAAGAAAACATGGTGAGATACGAACGGCTGCGGGACATCAAGAACAAGGAGTTCCACGACATCATCGAAAAGTTGATGGACGCAAACATCCTCGGCGGCGACGGCAGCGACCCGACGGGCAACGAGGACATCATCGACCTGAGCCACGACATGGTGCGCAACCTTGTGCTGGAGTATCGCGGCGGCGCGTTTGACCGCAAGCTGAAGGCCGTGGGCATGGAGCCTGCGGTGAAGGACTGAGAGACAGGCGGAGGCCGGTGCATGCCGCCGATCTCCGCCTTCTGAGCGAAAGGAGGCACGAGGATGCCAAGTAACCTATTGACCGCAGACAGCACCTTCCCGACGCTGACAAAGGAGCAGAGCACGGACGAGAAGTTTGAGAAGATCACAAGCTATCTCTATATGCTGCTGGAGCAGCTGCGTTACAGCATGGGAAACCTTGACAAAGAGAACTTCAACGACGCGGGGCTGGAGGAGATCGCAAACATCATCACAGAGCCGGTGTATGTGCAGCTGAAGGATGACGAGGCGAATATCGCAGCGCTGACGGTGACGGCGGCGGGACTGGGCGCGCGGCTGAACGACGCGGAGGGAAACATCACGCAGCTGACGGCTACATCCAAAAGTCTGACCAGCCGTATCAGCAGCGCAGAAGGCAGCATCTCGACACTGCAGCAGACGGCCACGAGCCTGACAAGCCGTATCTCGGATGCAGAGGGGAACATCTCTTCCCTGACGCAGACGGTGAACGGCATGACGCTGAGCGTGACCAACGGTTCGGCCAGCTCCACCATCAGGCTTTTGGCCAATGGCGTGCAGCTGAGCAGCCAGTCTATCAGCTTCTCCGGCATGGTGACATTCTCAGACCTGTCTACCAGCGGCGAGACGACCATCAACGGAGACAACATCACAACGGGCACCATTGAGGCCATTGACATCTACGGCTGCACCATCGAAGGCAGCACCTTCCAGAGCGTGCTGCAGGCAAATGGCACTGTGGGCGGCGAGATTCAGTTCTGCTACCTGAACACCAGATATGTGGCGGGCGGCATCCGGCTGGACGATCAGGGCGCGGCAACGGAATACGAGCGAGCCTACCGCATGTTCATCTACACGAACTATGTGCGGGGCGTGGGCTTTGCCATGAAGCTGCAGAGCGCCAGCGGCATCAGCGTGGAGGCGGACGAGAACGTGTTCCTGTATGCGGGGACGAGAATGACCATCAGAGGCGATAGCGGCATCTACCTGACGGGAGATGTGTATGTCAACGGGACGCTGCTTCAAGTGAGCAGCAGTTAAGGAGGGAAAGCATGTATTTGATCGAATGCGCAAACGCCTATCTGGCTGCGGTGCAGCTGGAGCAGAAGGAGATGGACTATCAGACGGCGTTTGCTGTGATGATGGTGAAGAAGCAGCTGCAGAGCCACGTGGAGTTTCTACAGAGCGAAGAAATGAAGCTGGCAGAGAAGTACGGAGAGAAGGACGAGAAGGGCAACGTCAAGTGGACGGAGCGGGGCACCTTCCCCTACCGCGACGCGGACGCGGCGGTGGGATACCAGAAGGAGCGCAGGGCATTGGGCATGACACAGGTGGAGGATGACTTCACGGTGCAGCACGCGCCGGTGCCGGAGAAGATCACGCCCATGCAGCTGGAAGCGCTGGAGAAGTTTATTGTGTTCGGGGGTGAGGGCTAATGGCAATCGGACTTCCTGCCATGGCATACGGAGACGGCATCAGCAAGCGCAAGCAGGTAAAGTTCGGCGGATACAATCACACGCTTGCAGCGGAGAACGGAGAGCTGTGGGATATGGAGAACCTGACCAGCGATTTCTACCCCCTGCTCAGCCCGCGCGAGAGACGGTGGACGTGCCGAACACTGGCGAAGCCGAACGGACTGTATGCCCACGATGGGCTGTACTGGGTGGACGGAACGGGCTTTTACGCAGACGGCGAGCTGAAGGGCATCGTCACGGACGGGCACAAGAAGTTCGCAAGCCTCGGCGCGTACATCGTCATCCTGCCGGATAAGAAATATTACAACCGGCTGACGGGAGACTTCGGCACGCTGGAGGCGGAGTGGAGCGGCGGCGCGAAGATTCAGGACGGAACCTATGCGGGAGAAAAGGCAAAGGCAAACACCATCCACGCTTCCGGCGCGGCGACGAAGTTCCGGGAGGGCGACGCGGTGACGATCTCCGGCGCAGTGAAACATCCGGAGAACAACAAGACCGCCATCATTCGGGAGATCAGCGGGGACGACCTGCGCTTCTATGAGAACACCTTCACCATCGCGGACGGCGGAGACAGCGAAACATTGCAACTCAGCCGCACGGTTCCAGAGTTAGACTATATCTGTGAGAATGAAAACCGGCTGTGGGGCTGCAAGGGCGACACGATCTACGCCAGCAAGCTGGGCGACATCTTCAACTGGAATGTATTTGACGGCGTGGCCACGGACAGCTTTGCGGTGGATGTGGCAAGCACCGGAGATTTTACGGCGTGCTGCAGCTACCTCGGATACCCGTGCTTCTTCAAAGAGGAGCACATCTACAAGGTGTTCGGAGATAAGCCGTCCAATTTTCAGGTGATGGGCAGCGCGTCCTTGGGCGTGGAGAAAGGCAGCGACGAAAGCCTTGCCATCGCGGGTGAGACGCTGTTCTACCTGAGCAGGACGGGCATCACGGCATGGAGCGGCGGCATCCCGCAGAGCATCAGCGCGGCATTCGGCACGCAGCGCTTCCGCAACGGTGTGGCGGGCAGCGACGGAACAAAGTATTTCGTATCGCTGCAGGACACGACAGGGGCGCATCAGCTGTTCGTCTACGACACCAGAAGTAATCTGTGGCACAGGGAGGACAACACGCAGGCGGTAGGCTGGGGCTGGAACGAGGAACTGTACTGCCTCGACGCGAGCGGAAAGCTATGGATGAACGGGAACGCCAGAACCGTGCCGCAGGGCGCGACGCAGGAGGCGCTGGTGGCATGGAAGGCGGAGTGGGCGGACTTCTACGAGTACACCACCTATTCGTCCTCTTCCACGGCGACACCGGAAAAGAAGGGCATCGGGAAACTGCTGCTGCGGCTGGAGCTGGACGAGGATTCCAGCGTGCAGATCGACATGCAGTTTGACAGCGACGGCGTGTGGCGGACGGCAAAGACACTGCAGACGGAAGTGAAGCGCAGCTACTACCTCCCCATCATCCCGCGCAGGTGCGACCATTTCCGCATCCGGATGACCGGCACCGGCGGATGCAGGCTCTATTCTCTGGTGCGCGAAGTTTACAACGGCAGCGAGCTGTAAGAAAGGAGACAACATGGTATCGAGATACACCTACGATGATTTTCAGAAGGCTGTACAGAGCAGCGGCCTCGGCGGGCAGTTCTCTGACGCGGACATGAAGCTGGCGCAGAAGAACCCGGACGCAGGCATGAGCATCCTGAAGTACAAACAGGACTACCACAACGCCACGACGGACGAGGCGAGAGCACTGGCCAACCTTGGCGCGGAGGGCATCCGCTCCAGCTACGGCGGGTACACCGGCGGGCAGAGAGGCGCGAACTTCTACCTTGACCCGCTTTCCCCAAAGGACTTCCAAAGCGAGAAAGCACCGACCTACCAGAACAACTACGAAGGAACCATCGGTGGCCTGCTGGACAAGCAGCTGGGGTACGGCAGCTTTTCCTACGGGGAGAAGCAGCCGGAGTACACGAACCGATACGATGACACCATTCAGGACTTGCTTGGCCAGATCGTAAACCGGAAGGACTTCAGCTATGACCCGGAGAACGACCAGCTCTACAGTCAGTACCGCAAGCAGTATGCGAGGGAAGGCCAGAGGGCTACGCAGGACGCACTGGGCGCGGCTGCTGCAGCCAGCGGCGGCATCCCTTCCAGTTATGCGGTGAGCGCAGCGTCGCAGGCGGGAGACTACTACGCCAGCCAAATGACGGACAAAATCCCGGAGCTTTACCAGCTGGCCTACAACAAGTACATGAACGACTACAACATGAAGCTCAGCGACCTCGGCGCGGTGCAGGGAGCGGAGAAGAACGACTACGACAAGTTCCTCAATGAGATGCAGCAGTACAACACCAACCGCGCCTTCGACTATCAGGCGTGGATGGATGAATACAACCGCATCAACAACGACCTGCAGACGGCCAGCAAGCTGGAGCAGCTGGACTACACCAAGTACCTGAACGATCTGAACCAGTTCAACACAGACCGCAGCTTCAACTATGGGCAGCTGCTGGACGAGGTGAACAGCCAGACGGCCAGACGCAGCGAGGCCATGAACAAGGCACTGACGGCGGCGGAGCTGGGCGACAATTCGTTCCTGAACAATTTGGGCATCAATACCGACAACAACCCGACGGACTATGAGCGGCGCTACCAGCTGGCGCAGCTGGCTGCACAGTACGGCGACTACTCCGGACTGCGGGAACTGGGCATCAACCCGGATGCAGCAGCGCTGAACCGATTCAACACCACGGCGGCGGGCAAGCCCTCTTCCAGAGGGAGCCGAAGCAGTGGAGGCGGCGGAAACACAACGCCGCAGGAGACCGAGACGACCGGGCTGAGCGCGCAGGACATCGCAGCACTGAAGGCGGCCTACGGAACGAGCATCGACGCTGACACATGGAACGGCATCCTGCAGAGCAATCCCGGCATTACAGAGGCAATGCTGACACAGGCGGGATTCACCAAGAGCGGCGGCGATTCCGGCGGCGGGAATGTCTCCGGCGTGACAGACTACGACAGCGCCATTGCCTACATGAAGGCGGCGGGTGTGGATGGCAGCGTGCGCTCTGGTCTGATGACCAAGAGCGAGTGGAGCCGCAGGAAGACATCACTACAGCAGTACGGCACCGGAGGCACTGAGGTAAAGAACTACAACAGCTACGCGGACTATATCAAAGACTACTGCGAATACGCCGCCAGCAAGTAAGGAGGACACGGTATGGCATCCTTTTCTGAGTGGAGCAACAACAAGATAAGGCGGGCGACCGGCGCAGCGAAGACGACCGGCACGCCGCAAAAGGTACAGAGCTTTTCTGCGTGGAGCGATCAGAAGCTGGGCAAGGTAGACACGCAGAAGAATCCTGCCAGCGGCAACACAGGCTTCGACCGGAGCGGGAAAACCAGAGACGAGTATGACAGCAGCGTGCGGCAGAACTATGCCGCACGCGCAGCTGCATCTGATAAGCTGACAGAGAGCGAGTATAACCGCTCCACTGCCATGCAGCAGAAGTACGGCAGCTATCAGAACTACCTTGTGGGCGCGACGGCGGATGGGAAATACTATTCGCAGCCGAAGCTGGGCGCGGATATGGAGCGGAAATACAACACCGTGACCACCTATGAGGCGAACGCCAAAAAGAAGGCGGAGGAGCTGCAGAGCGCCAATGAGACGGCGGGCAATCTCTATACGAAGCTGAACGAGCTGAGCGGAAAGCTGCCGGAGCTGCAGCAGTACGCGGGCAGCAGCGCTATTGCGTCCGGGATTGTGCAGCAGATGCAGCAGGAATATGCCAGCACGCTGAAACAGTATGAAGACGCGACAAAGGCGGTAGATGCCGCTTATGCCGCCTATGAGCCTGCGTGGAACCGGTACAAGCAGGCGGCGGAGGATTATGAAGCCTACCGCACAGAGCAGCAGAACCTGTTCGACAACTGGAAGAAGACCATCCGAACGGACGAGAACGCCATCAACGCTGACCTGACGGCGGCACAGAGCAATGTGAAGCAACTGCAAGAGCAGCAAAAGACGCTGCAGAAGCAGGCACAGCAGCTGATGAACAAGGTATCTTCCCGGCGCGGCGGGACAAATGAGCTGATGCAATGGAGCCAGCAGGCACAGGCGCTGCAGGCGCAGGCCAAGGCCATGGACGGCAAGATTGCTGAGGCGCAGGGCGCGGCGGATTTGCTGCAGGAGGAGCTGGACTGGAAGAAATATTACCAGTATGCCGACCTGACCAGCGCGGAAGACTTTGGCGAAAAGAGCCAATACAAGAGCACGGCCAACGGAAAGAAGCGCTCCAACCTCGACGTTCTGTTTGATAACTACAGTGACGATGCCAGCGGCTGGGATGACCCGCTGTATGAGTACATCAACGGCAACAGCGAGGCGGGTGCATACATCACAAATCAAGCCGGGGCGAACTATGGCGGGGACAGCAACCCGCTGGGCGCTCTGTTCGGCATGGCGACAGAAAACAGATCGGAATCGCAGCAGATGACCGACGAAGAAGTGGCCATCTTCAACTATCTGTACGCCTCGCAGGGCAAGGACGCGGCACACGCCTACTATGACTACCTGACGGGCGATCTGAACTATCGCCAGCGACAGGAAGAAGAGGCGTACTGGAGAGACTATGCCAAGGAATCACCTGTGGGCAGCAGCGTGTTCAGCGTGCTGACTTCCACGATGAAGGGGCTGAGCTATCTCGGACAGGCGGCGGACTATCTCGGCACCGGAAGCATCGACCAGAATGCGGCGTACAACCGCTTTTCCTACGCCAACAACGCCATTCGCAATCAGGTGGCGGAGACCATTGAACAGAGCGGGAACTGGGGACAGGCGGGCAGCTTCCTGTACCAGACCGGCATGAGTATGGGCGACTTCCTGCTGAATACTGCGATCACGGGCGGATTCGGCGGAGGCGGCGCACTGAGCGAGGGAATGTCCCTTGCCATTATGGGCACCGGCGCGGCGGCGGATGCCACCGTTGCCGCAAAGGATAGAGGACTGACAGATACACAGGCGTTCACGCTGGGAACCATCGCGGGTGCGGCGGAAGTGTTTACAGAGAAGTTCAGCATCGAGGCGCTGCTGAAAGGCAAGTGGGAAGACGGAGCCATCAAATATATCCTGAAGAATGCGTTCACGGAAGGCGCGGAGGAAGTGGGCAGCGACTTCATCAACCTGTTTGCCGACATTCTCATCGCCAAGGACAAGAGCGAGTGGCAGCAGACCATCGACGCATATATGGCGGAGGGCAAGACGGAGGGCGAAGCCTTCGGCCTTGCAGTGGCGCAGCAGGCGGCGGAGATGGGGCTGGACTTCCTCGGCGGCGCACTATCCGGCGGCACCATGGCCACGGCGGGTGTGGGCATCGGAACGGTGCAGCGAAACGCCGGATACCAGCAGACCGGCAGCACGCTGCGCAAGATGGGCGACGAGATGGTGAACAGCATCATCGAGACGGCGGAGACCCTTGATGAAAACAGCGAGGCATACAAGCTGGGACAGGAACTGAAGAACAAGCTGAACAAGGGCAAGAAGCTGACGGATACGGAGATTGGCAGACTGTTTGCGGAGACCACCAGAATGCTGGAAGGGACGGAACCGACTGCAGGACAAACCGGAACCGCTCAGGAACAGACGAAAGGCGTGGTGCTGCCGACGGCGGAAGAGACCGGCGGAACGGAACTGCCGACAGCTGAGCAGGCAGAAACGCAGACGCAGCAGCGCACAACGGAGCAGGAACGCCAACCTGCGCCGCTGAGAGAGACCATGGAGGCTGATCGGCTGGGCGTTTTGCCGACGGCGGAACAGGCGGAAACGCGGCAGAGGGCTGCGAGAGCCGAGACGGAAACGGAACGCACGGGCATTCTTGCGGGCGTAGACGAGGACACCGTCGCCAAGGTACAGCGCATCGCCAACATCGTGGGGCGCGAGGTGGTGTTCTTCGACGAAGGCGCGGATAGCACCGGAGGAATGCACAACGGCTACTACAACCCGGCAGACGGAAAAATCTATGTCAACGCACGCAGCCAGAACCCGGTGGCGCAGATCATCAGCCACGAACTGACGCACAGCATCGAGGCAAGCGGAAGCTACAGCGATTTGCAGAAGCTGGTATTGAACCGCATCCGGCAGACCGGCGGAGACCTGCAGGCCATGCGGCAGCAGAAGGCGGAACTGTATGCGCGACACGGCGAGAACCTGACGGACAACGCGGCCATTGATTCGGAGATCGTGGCGGAGTATGTGGAAAAGTATCTGCTGACCGACGAGCAGAGCATCCGCGCCATGGTGCAGCAGAACCGGACGCTGGGACGGCGCATCCTGCAGTTTATCAACGAGCTGCTGGCAAAGCTGGGCAACAGCGACGCGCAGGAGCGGGCGTTCCTGACGAAGGCAAAGAATTATTACCAGAGTGCCCTGCAGGAGACACAGAGCAGCTTCACCGCAGACATGCAGCAGCGAGCCGCTGCGCAGGCGCAGAACATGGACACGCTGCAGCGGCAGATGGCAAACGGGGAAATCTCTGAAGAGGATGCAGAAGCGGCGTTCAACGACATGTATGACCCGGAGATCGACATGCAGCAGGGGCTGGGCGGATTGCAGCACAGCTATGCCGGGGCGAACGCCAACGGCGCGAACCTTGAAAGCCTGCGGGAAGCGCAGGCGATGCAGGAGGCGGGAGCCGACATGGAGAGCATCCGCAAGGCAACGGGCTGGCACGAAGGTATGGACGGCAAGTGGCGCTTCGAGATCAACGACAGCAGGATGCAGCTGCGCACCGACGCGGCGGATATTCCCAACTACACCACGCTGGGAGAGCTGGTGGATGCGCCGGAGCTGTTTGAAGCCTATCCGGATATGGCGGATTTGAGCGTGACATTCCACACGCTGGAGGACGGACAGAACGGCGGATACAGCCGGAAGTTTGACAGCATCGAGCTGAGCCGCGACCTGAAGAACAGACCGGAGGCGCTGCTGAACTCTCTCATCCATGAGGTGCAGCACGCCATCCAGAGCCGGGAAGGATTTGCCAGCGGGGCAAACCCCGCCTACTGGAACCGGAGAATGGAAAACGGATTTGACAGCAGGACGGCGGAGGAACGGCGCGAGGGCGCACGACTGCAGGAACAGTATGAGCAGATACGGGAGAGCGACCCGCAGTTCGTTGCGGCTATGGAAGAGCTGGATGCCATGGCACCGAAGGTGCCGCGCGGGAAGGTTGACCTGAACACATGGGAGCAGATCGAGCCAGACCCGCCGGAGTGGGTGCGATACGACGAGCGCAGAGACCAGCTGGAGGAACAGTACGGCGACCGCGTATGGGACTGGTACAGCTTGCGGGACAGCATCGACCGCAACGCGAGGAACGGAGGCCGGATGCCGACCGACCTGTACCGCGACACGGCGGGAGAGATCGAGGCGCGGGACACTGCGAAGCGACGGGAGCTGACGGCGCAGGAGCGCCGGGAGACATCGCCTGACTATGGCAGCGAGGACACGGTATTTGCTGACAGTGGGGATGGATACGCCATCGGAAAGACCACGGACAACAAGCCGTTCGTGGAGGTGGAACAGGACATCCTTGCGGGCGTGCCGGAGGCAGACTGGGTGAAGACCGTCAAGGAGAACCTGAAGAAAAAGTTCCCCAACGGCATCACCGTGGGGAACAATGAAATTCAGATTGACGGCAGAAGCAGACAGGAGATGACTTTCTCCCGGTACATGCAGTGGCTCTATAACAACGACCCGCAGCTGCACGCGGACAAGCTACGCGCCACGGACAATGCCGACGAAATCCTGCGCGCAACGACGGACTGGGTGAACGAAGGGCTAAACCATCCGCGCAAGGACAGAATCACGGACTTCGCCAGAGGTAATGTGTTGCTGCGAGTGGGCGGAAACGACTACACGGCGGACGTGGTGGTAGGCACGAAGAAAAATGGAAGCATGGCACTGTACGATGTGCTAAACCTGCAGCCGACCTCTTTTACAGAAAAAGAGGCGGATGCAGCAATAAGCACGAACCCGTCACCGGGAGCTGCCAGAAGCACTGCATCCGTCTCTGACGATAGTGTAGCAGAGAAGCTGCCGCCTGTCAAGAAGCGCTTCTCCATCGACGAGCCGGTGGAGCGGACGAAAGACCTGATTGCCGTACACAACAAGGACTGGTCTGTTATTCGTGACGCGGCCTTGAACTGGGGCGGCATCCCATCCCCTTCCGTGGCCATCGTGGACGCGGCGGAGGGGCACACGAAGTACGGAGATACCAGCGTAGTGTTCCCACGTGCCACCATAGACCCGGAGGCAGACCCGCGTAACAAGGTGTACGGCGGCGACGCATGGACACCGACAAAGGACAATGCGCTGGTGGAGCGCGAGGTGAACTACGAGGCGCGGCGGGCGTTCGATGAGAACATCAAGAACCTGTCCAGCCAGTTTGCGGGCGGCGTTTTCCAAGGCAGTGGCACGCTGGGCAAGATCGGATTGGAGAATGAGACCAGATGGGAGCCGGAAGAGATCGCCGACAAGCTGGCGAACCATCCGGAGGTGCAAGCGGCATTCCTTCAGAGCGAGGGCAAGAGCCTTGAGCCGGTGTACCGTGACAAGCAGTTCGACCGTTTCTTCAGCAACGCGACCATTCAGCGGTACCTCGACGCGGTGGGCGAACAGGAAGTGGCGCGGCTGGCGGTGAAGCTGATGACCGGCGAGCGCCTGACGGCGGAAGAGATGAAACCGGCGGAACAGGCCATCCGGGAGGTCTATGCAGAGGAACACGCCAACTTCCTGAACCGCAGACCGGAATCCAAGGAGAAGCGCATCGACTACTACATGAAGAACAACGTGTTCCCTAACCGGGTGGAGGACTTCATCCGGAGCACGCAGGAGTTCTATGAGAGCGGCGGAAGCGCGGGCGAGATCGACAAGGAAGCCACGGCGGCCAAGATGATGGAGATGATCGCGCCGGGCGGAAGCTGGAACGATGCGCTGCGGACGGTGAAAGACTGGGTGCAGCCACAGCTGGAGGGGCTGCTGGGCGAGCGGGGCATCTACAACGGCGAGGATGCAGTGACCGACAGCGGCAGACGCAGCTTTGCACAGACACACTGGGACTACACGGCGGAGAACATCGTGAAGGCCATGAACATGGCGGCAGCCAAGGGCGCGAACATGTACGGCGTGACACCGGAGACACTGGCGGCAACGGCCACGCGGGAATATCGGAACGTGGACGAGATGCACGCGGACGAGGCGAGACTGCGCACGGTGAGCGAAGAGGAACACGAGAAGGCGCTGCGAGACCTCGGCATCTATCTTGACCGTGTGGTGAACGATCTGATGCTCACCACGATGCACAAGTACGACAACAGCTTCGAGGAGGAGCAAAACCTGAGCGGCATCATCGCAGAAGCGGCCAAGGGGAAGAAAACCGTGGCGGCGGTGAAGGCGGCGTTCCGCAAGGAAGGTTATGCCATATCCGACGGGCACGCCAAGAGCATCCTTGCGCTCATTGACCGCGCAGCCAACATCCCTACGGGATACTACGAGGCGAAGGCGCAGAGAGTAGTCCCCTTCAGCGAGGCGGCGGCCATCATCGCGCCAACCAGCGCACCGGCGGAAGAGATCGCAGCGGTGAAGGCGGCCACGGGCGTGAACATCATACAGTACGAGACCGGCAACGACGAACAGCGGAAGGCACTGGTGAACGGGCTGGAGGGGGTGAAGTTCTCCATCAGCGAGGACAGTAACGGCAGGCAGCTGACGGAAGCACAGCAAGAGTTCTTCAAGGACAGCAAAGCGGTGGATGGCGAGGGACGGCTGCTGACGCTCTACCATGGAACCGGAACAAAGTTTACGGTCTTCGATAAGGCACACATCGGGGAAAACTTTGCAGACAGAGGCAGTGATCTCGGATTTTACTTTAGCCCATACATTGAGGATGCAACCGGGTATGCACGAGAGGCGACCGGCTACAAGGGCAAGGGGGAAATCATGCAGGTTTATTTGAACCTGAAAAACCCACTTGTCATTGAGGACGAAGGCTGGGGCAGTGCAATCGGACAGGCAGACATCCGGCACGGAGACCTGAAGCGCTGGGCGCAGGAAGGCGGGCATGACGGTATCATCGTAAAGTCCACTGACATCGAGATGGACGACAACGGAACGCCGGACGCGGTATACATCGCCTTCTCCCCGGAACAGATCAAGAGCGTCACCAACGAAAACCCGACAGACAATCCGGACATCCGGTTCTCTATCAGCGAAGGCGGAGAGTATGACGGAGCGGTCAAACTGAAGGAAAGCACCATTGACACCTATCTGAGAGACTATGCAGCAAAGAGCAGCCCGAAGTATGCGAAGGCGTACATTGCCTACATGACACCGGATGACTTCCTGAACCTGACTACCAGCGAGGGCGGACGGCAGATCGTGGAGCAGCACAGCAAGGAACTGGACGCGGAGAAACTGGGCGAAGCCACAAGGTGGCAGCCTATCCAGCTGAACATCGACCACGAAACCGGAGAGGTACAGGGACATGAGGGGCGGCACCGCGCGGTGGCCATGCGGAATGCAGGCGTGGAACAAATCCCGGTGCTGCTGTTCGATTCCTCCAACAAGTATTCCAAGAGCGAGATCGGAGAGCTGACGCTGACCGGGCAGGACTTCGGTGGCACATGGTCTGACGCGGAGGTGCGGGTGCATAACCTGCTGCCGCTGAGCTATGAAAACCGCGATGCGGTGGTGGAGCGTTTCACCATGCCAACTGATGAACGGACGCTGCAATATTCCGTCACAGAGGAGGAAACGGCGGAGGCGACGCTGCCGACGGCGGAGGACGAAGAGAAGAAGAACAGCATCCGTACATCGCTGCCGAAGAAGGCACAGGACTACCTGAAGCGGGCTGAAAACGCCCTTGTTGGGCGCGTAAGCCGCGCGCTGAGCGTGCCGCGCTTTGCACAGAGGGAATACCTGCAGAAGATCGCGCAGCAGATCAGCGAGGAGTACCTGACCACCGGGCGCGTTTCGGAAGAGACGGCGGCGGAGCTGTTTGAGCAGGCATACAGCGAGGGCATTGTGGTGGATGAGGAGTTCTACCAGCAGTATAAGGACATCAAAGATCACCTTCGCACGCAGGCTGTGACCATATCGGAGGAAGACAAGCACGACATTGCGGACTTCAATGACTTCAGAAAGAGCGCCTTCGGGCGGCTGCGCATCGTCAACGAGGGCGGGCTGCCGGTGGATGTGGCGTATCAGGAGCTGCAGGACATGGCACCGGAGCTGTTCCCGGATGATCTGACGCATCCGGCTGACCAGCTGGTGCGCATGTTTGAAGTGGCGCAGAGCATCGAAAAAACGGAGAAATCCCTGAGCGAATACTATGGACGGGATGCGGAGGAGTTCAAGCGCTGGGCGAAGAATGACTTTGATGCTGCCATCGGAGACACCATTGGAGACCTGCGCACTGCGAAACGCTATGCTGACGAGCGTGCGGCAAAGGCAAACGCGACGGCGGAGACACCGATGACAACAGAACAGGTCACAGAAGCCTACAAGCAGCTGAAGAAGGCGCGGTGGGAATCGGAGAAAGCAAAAGCGAAGAACCTGCTGACCGAGCACGACAATGTGCAGCTGGGACGGCTGCTGAAGGGCGAGATCGAGCTGGAGCACCTTGACCCGAAGACGGACAATGTGAAGGGCATCACCGCTGTATACGAGGCTACGACGGAGTATGAACGGCTGGTGAAGCTGCTGACGGAGTACAAGCAGAGCCAGCGGGCGAAGCTGCGGGAAGAGGCGGACAAGTTCTTAGGGACAGCAAACGACTGGAAGGACAAGAAAGCTGGTATTCTCTATTCCCGCGAAACGATGGAGCGCAATATCCTTGACATCGTGAAGGACAAGAAGCTGGCGCAGGAGATCATTGCAGAGTATTTCACACCGGTGCACGAGGCGCAGGCAAAGTCCACGCGACTGAAGAACAAAATGCGCGAGCGGGTACAGGCGCTGAACCTGAGCACCAAAGAAACGAAGGCCATGCAGAAGGTGGGGAAAATCTCTGAAGCGCACGCCGTGCAGCTGCTGGGCGAAGCGATGGACAACATCCGGATGCTGGAGAACAGCAGAGGGCGCATGGCGGAGCGGGACGGCAAGACGCTGAGCGACTGGCGCGGTATTGTGCAGGAGATGTGGAAGCAGAACCCGCAGCTGGACAAGGCAAAGATCGAGCACGCGGTGGAGGAGTTCCGAAGCATCTACGACGAGCTGTTCCAGCAGATGAACGAGGCCAGAGTACGCAACGGGTACGAGCCAGTGAACTACCGCAGCGGCTACTTCCCACATTTCCAGCCGGGTGACGGCGACGGCATCATGGGACTGTTCGGCAGGGCATTGGGCATTGACACACAGGTGACGGCACTGCCCACCACCATCAACGGACTGACGCACACCTTCCGACCGGGCATCCAGTGGTTCGGCAATGCACAGCAGCGCCTCGGCTTCGACACGGCCTATGACGCGGTGGAGGGCTTCGACCGATACATCGAGGGCGTGGCGGACGTTATCTATCAGACCGACAACATCCAGAAGCTGCGGGCACTGGCGACGCAGGCGCGCTACCGCACCGGCGACGAGGGCATCCGCAAGCAGGTGGACACGGTGTACGCCGACACGCGGCTGACAGAGGAAGAGAAACGCAGCAAGATCGACAGCATCTACGAAGACGGGCGGTTTGCGCTGTCGAACTTCGTGGTGGAGCTGGAGGAGTACACCAACCTGCTGGCCAACAAGAAGAGCCGCGCAGACCGCAACATGGAGCAGGCGCTGGGCAGAAACATGTACAACCTTGTGAAGGGACTGGAGAGCCGCGTGGCTGCCAACATGGTGGCCATTAACCCGGCATCGTGGCTGACCAACTTCATCCCGCTGACGCAGGGAGGCGCGATGCTTGACCGTGGGGAACTGCTGCGCGGCATGTGGCAGACGCTGCAGAGCTTCAAAGAAAACGACGGCATTGTGGATGCGTCTGCCTTCCTGACAAACCGTAAGGGCAGCGACCCGCTGGTGCGGACATGGGCACAGAAAGCATCGGCCACCATGTCTTCGCCGATGGAGTATATCGACCAGTTTACCGCCGGAAGTCTGGTACGTGCGCGGTACAACCAGAACCTGAAGCGCGGGATGAGCGAGACTGCCGCCATGACGGAGGCGGACAACTGGACGGCGGGCGTGATGGCTGACCGCAGCAAAGGCTCCACGCCGACACTGTTCAATCGGAGCAATCCGCTGACGAAGGTCTTCACGCAGTTCCAGCTGGAGGTCAACAACCAGTTGAGCTATCTCTTCAAGGATATGCCGCGCGCATACAAGGAGAAGGGGCTGGCGGCGCTGGCGATGGCGCTGTTCAAGTTCTTCCTCGGCGCATGGCTGTATGATGAAGTCTACGAATACTTCATCGGGCGCAGACCGGCGCTTGACCCGCTGGGCATCCTGAACGACACCGTGGGCGACATCACCGGATATGAGCTGCCGAACCTTGTGGAGCTGGGCGTAGGTGCTGTGACAGGCGATATGCCGTCTTTTGAGACGGAGAAGAAAAACGCCTACGACACCGCGACCGAAACGCTGGGCGATGTGGCGGAGGAATTGCCGTTCATCGGCGGCGTGCTGGGCGGTGGGCGCGTACCGATCAGCAGCGCTCTGCCGGATTGGGACAACCTGCTGAAGACTGTGACGAGCGACACATGGAGCACCAAGAAGAAGCTGGCCACGGCTGGCAAAGAGCTGATGAACCCGCTGACCTATCTGGCGCTTCCGTTCGGCGGCGGACAGCTGAAGAAGATTTACCAAGGACTGAGCGCCACGATCAAAGGCGGAAGCTATTCGGTGGATGCAGAAGGCAATGATCTGCTACAGTACCCGGTATACAACGATGACCCGTGGCAGGCCGCACTGAACGCGGGGCAAGCCATGCTGTTCGGCAAAACCTCACTGAAGACCGGAAGGGACTGGGTAGAGAGCGGATTCAAGAGCTTCGGCGCAAAAGAGACTGCTGCCTATCAGGGAATGACGGAGGCTGGCGTGCCGGAAGAAGATGCGTACAACCTGCTGAAGGAACTGCGTGGAACAAAGAAAACGGAGACGGAAAGCAAGGCCGAAGCAGAACGAAGAGTGCTGCAGGCCGCAGACATCTCCGGCGACGGAAAGAGCGTGGCCTATTATGGGCTGATGGCAACCGACAAGGAACGGGAGCTGATGGACGCACTGGCCGACAGCGACGCAGACATGGGCGCGGTGACGCAGGTACTGCTGGATGTTAAAAACGCGGGAAGCCTGAAAGGAGCAGAAGCATCCAACGCAAAGCACACCGCACTGGCAGAAAGCCCACTGACGGACGACGAGAAGCGGGAGATGTACAGATACCTATTCGGCGAGAAGCAGGAAGACGGCAGCTACACCACGAGCCGAGACGATGACATTATGGCATTCGAGCAGGCGGGACTGGGATTTGATACGTTCCTGAAGGTGCAGAACGAGTACACCACCGTCAACGAGAAGTACAGCGGCGCATCAGAGAAGGCGGTGGAGTTCTCCCGCTGGGTGAACAGTCAGAATCTGGCCGCAGAGCAGGCGGAAACCGTGCGGGACTGCTTCAAGTATTACAGTCAGATTCCGGCGGAGGCGGCACGGTACGACAGCTTCGTTTCGGCGGGACTGAGTGATGACGCAGCCTATGAGCTGGCAAACAGCCTGAACGCACTGGAGCCGGAGGACGGCAAGGACAGCGTGAGCGGCCTGCAGCGCTACCGCGCAGTGGTGGATGCGGGCTTGAGCACCGAAGAGCAGATGAGCGTGCTGGGCGAGATGATGCAGGAGAGCGAGTACAGCAAGCTGCAGACGGGATACAGCTACGGCGTGACACCGGAAGCGTATGTCTCATTCCGGGAGCTGTTGCCGAAGTTCGACTTTGACGGCAACGGCACGTTCAAGCAGGAAGAGGTGGAAGCGGCCATTGATTCTATGGGCGGCGGCGGTAACGGCATCGTGCTGCCGGGAGCAGGCGGCGGGCAGAGCCTGACGGTGACGCAGCAGGCTGCACTGTGGCAGCTGGCAAACAAGAGCTGGAAGCCTGCGAAAAACCCGTACAGCACCAGCGTGGGGCAGAAAGTCTACGATGCGCTGAATGCTGAGACAGAGAGCGGCATCGTGCTGCCGGATGGCACAAGCTACACCGGCGGGCTGGTACTGCCGAAGGGATAAGACAAGAACACCGCCGGGGAGACCCGGCGGTGTTCTGCTTCGCTATCAGCTCAGTATAATTGTCAAAAGCCCATCTTCCCAACAATCAATGCAGGGAGAATAGCCTTTATATTCTGCCAACTCGGTGTTGTATATCCAATACTCGCGCCCTGCAATGTGATGGCAGCCATAGTGGTGATAACGATAGCCTTCTTCCGTGACGATGCAGGCACCATTGCGGAAGAAGCGCAGCTCATCGTAATAAGCAGACAGGATTGCACTGCGGCCAGCAGCATCTCCGTCGGCATAGCCGGTGCTGTAGCCATCTTTACACCCGGCATCATAGCCGCTTTCATAAGCGGTACTTTCGGCATCTGCATAGCCTTCTTCATAACGGTCGCGATACTGCTCTTCCAACTGAGCCTGTAAGCCATCGACTTCGGCGGACGCACTGCCGCATCGGAGAGCAAGGAGAACCGTTGCACAAACAAGGATAAATATAGCCAGCTGATAGCCGACGACATCGCGGCGGACGGGCTTACGATTTGGCTCAATGGTAACAATATCTTCGGGCTTCTCTTTCGAAACACGCTGCTGAAGGCGATGAATGATGAGGCGCGGCGCGAGATATACACCGAGAAAGTAGACGCAGACTGTCAACAGCCCGGAGCCGATACCGCCGAGGGCAGGAAACACACCGGACATGGAGAGAGCAACAAGCGCGGCGCTGGAAATCAGAAGACCGCAGCCATATACGAGCCATTTCATAGGTCTACCTCCAAAAAATATTTTCCGTCTAATCATCTTTTTTATAAGATTAACACGAAGACATGGTAAGTTCAAGCAAGAATATGCAAAAGATGATTATGAGGAGGCGGAGCTGTGCGGCTGTATACACTGGGAGATCGCTTTAATCTATGCGGCGAGCGGGTGCGCGAGGCGAGAACGCGCGCGGGATGGTCTCAGGAAGAGCTGGCAGCAAAGCTGCAGCTGGCCGGTCTTCAGCTGGGGCAGATGGCCGTGAGCAGAATCGAAACCGGAAAGCGCGTGGTGCCGGACTTTGAGCTGCCGATACTGGCCGAGGTGCTGCGCGTGAGCACGGACTGGCTGCTGGGAAAAGAATAATCCCTCCACCTTCGGGCGGAGGGATTTTGCATATATTGACACATGCCGTAATCAGCTTTAGAATAAGCGCAAGAAAGCGCAAAGGAGAAACACGGCATGGAGAGAAAGTTCAAGCGGTTCCATCACCTGACCTACACCGACAGACTGAAGATAGAGCAGATGCACAACGGCGGCGCGGGCGTTCAGGAGATCGCGGACGCGCTGCGCGTCAACTACACCACCGTGTACCGGGAGCTGAAGCGTCCGGGCGTGATGTACGACCACCTGAACGGCGACTACACCACGGACAAGCGCTACTCCGCCGACATCGCGCAACAACAGTATGAATACGGAAAGACCGCCAAGGGCAGACCGATCAAGCTGGGGAATGACTATGCGCTGGCGGACTACATTGAGCGCAAGATCGCTGACGAGGGGCGCAGCCCTGCTGCTGTCCTGATGGACATTGAACTGGAGGGAAAACAGTTTTCCGTGCGCGTGTGCGAGAAGACCATCTACAACTACATCACGAACGGCGTATTTCTGAACATCACCAACAAAGACCTGCCGCTGCATGGAGAGACCAAGCGCGGATACAATCGTGTGCGCTCGGCATCGCGTCCACCGCAGGGCGAGAGCATCGAACGCAGGCCGGAGGAAATAAACCAGCGGGAAGAGCCGTTTCACTGGGAGATGGACACGGTGAAGGGCAAGCAAAAGACGAAGAAGTGCGTGCTGACACTGACGGAGAGACTGAGCCGCAATGAGATCACGCTGCCCATGTACGGCGCGACCATGGAGAACGTGGTGGCGGCGCTGAACGGACTGGAGCGGAAGTATGGCGCGCTGTTCAGCAAAATCTTCCGCAGCATCACCGTGGACAACGGCAGCGAGTTCTCTGACTGTGAGGGCATGGAGACTTCCATCTTCGGCGGGCAGCGGACGAAGATGTACTACTGCCACCCGTACAGCAGCTATGAGCGCGGCAGCAACGAGAATCTGAACAAGATGTTCCGGCGGCTGTTCCCGAAGGGCACGAACTTCGACGAGGTGCCGGACGAGGAGATCATCGCAGCGGCAGACTGGATGAACAACTACCCACGGGAGATTTTGGGACGGACAACGGCAGCCAGAGTGTTCAATGAACAACTTGCACAAATCACGGCGTGAAAGTCTGGCTATTTTTGAATTGAAAAATCTTGCGATAAGTATTGCATTTTGCACTTCAGTTGTGGGTAGTTCAAAAGGATTGACAAGACAGAACACTTATAGTATGATAACAAATCATTTGTATATTTGATGAGCAATGACGTTCATTTTTTGGCAAGAGGCGTGGCCCTCTGCTGAAAAATGGACGTCTTTTTTCGTAACGGAAAAAAACGCCGTTTTGAGGAAGGTGAACATCATGAAAAGAGAAGGGCAGGTCCGCATCCCGTCCGGATGCGCGATCTCCGCTGTGATCTCCCGGGAGGGACGCCGGATGACGGGAGAGAAGATCGTGGAGAGCATGATCCCCATGCATGACCGCTCCAACGGTCTGGGCGGCGGCTTCGCCGCATACGGCATTTATCCGGAATACCGGGACTACTATGCCTTCCACATCTTCTTTGACAGCCGGGATACCCGCAAGACCTGCGAGGCGCTGCTGAAGGAGGGCTTTGAGATCGTCAAGGCGGAGCACATTCCCATCCGGCAGATCCCGGAGATCACCGATGTGCCCCTGATCTGGCGGTATTTTCTGGCACCTATGCAGTCGGTGCTGAACCGGCTGCAGCTGGACGCAGAGGAATACGTGGCCCGCATCGTAACGAAGATCAACGCGGAGCTTCGGGGTGCATACGTGTTTTCCAGCGGCAAAAATATGGGGACCTTCAAGGCGGTTGGCTATCCGGAGGACGTGGGCCGGTTCTATCGTCTTGAGGAGTATGAGGCGTACTGCTGGACGGCCCACGGCCGCTATCCCACCAACACCCCCGGCTGGTGGGGCGGCGCCCATCCGTTCTCCCTGCTGGAGTGGTCTGTGGTGCACAACGGAGAGATTTCCTCCTACGATGCCAACCGCCGCTGCGTGGAAATGTTCGGCTATCAGTGCACGCTGCAAACGGATACGGAGGTCATGACGTACATCGCGGACTACCTGCTGCGGCGGCAAGGACTGACGCTGGAGGAGACAGCCTCCGTGATGGCGGCTCCCTTCTGGAGCACCATCGAGCGCATGAAGCCGCAGGAGGCGGAACGGCTGACGTATCTCCGCAAGGTGTTTCCCAGCCTGCTGCTGACAGGGCCGTTCTCCATCATCCTCGGCTTTTCCGGCGGGCTGATGGCGCTGAACGACCGGTTGAAGCTGCGGAGCATGGTGGTAGGCGAAAAGGATGACCGTGTGTTCATTTCCAGCGAGGAGGCGGCCATCCGGGTCATGGAGCCTGACGCGGAGAATATATGGGCGCCCATGGGCGGTGAACCAGTCATCGTCCGGTTGAAAGAAGGGACTTACTGATGAAAAATTTCTATGTGCCGCCGCAGTTTGAGGTGGTGCGGGACCCGCAGCGCTGCGTCAACTGCAAGGTCTGCGTGGAGCAATGTCCCAACGGCGTTCACCGCTTTGACGAGACCCATAACCGGATGCTGGCGGATGAGAGTAAATGCGTGGACTGCCAGCGGTGCGTGGCGTACTGTCCCACCCACGCTTTGAAGATCGAGAAAAACCGCTGCACCCTGCGGGAGAGCGCCAACTGGTCCTCCGATGCCGTGGAGGAGATCTGGAAGCAGGCCGCCACCGGCGGCGTGCTGCTGTCCTCCATGGGCAGCCCCAAGGAGCTGCCGGTCTATTGGGACCGTCTGCTGCTCAACGCCTCCCAGGTCACGAACCCGCCCATCGACCCGCTGCGGGAGCCGATGGAGACCCGGGTGTTTCTGGGCAAGAAGCCGGAGCGCATCCGGCGCGACGCTCAGGGGCGGCTGATCACGGAGCTGACGCCGCAGCTGGAGCTGTCCATGCCGGTGCTGTTCTCTGCCATGAGCTACGGCTCCATCAGCTTCAACGCCCACGAAAGTCTGGCCAGAGCGGCGGAAGCGCTGGGAATCTGCTATAACACCGGCGAGGGCGGACTCCACGAGGACCTTTACCGCTATGGGCGCAACACCATCACCCAGGTGGCCTCCGGGCGGTTCGGTGTTCACGAGGACTACCTGATGGCCGGTGCGGCCATTGAGATCAAAATGGGGCAGGGGGCCAAGCCGGGCATCGGCGGACACCTACCGGGGGCGAAGATCGTAGGCGATGTTTCCCGCACCCGCATGATCCCGGAGGGGTCCGACGCCATTTCCCCGGCGCCCCACCACGATATTTATTCCATCGAGGATCTCCGGCAGCTGATCTGCTCCTTAAAGGAAGCAACACAGTACCGGAAACCGGTGATCGTCAAGGTAGCCGCGGTCCACAACATCGCGGCCATCGCCAGCGGCATTGCGCGGGGCGGCGCGGACATCATTGCCATCGACGGCTTCCGGGGCGGCACCGGCGCCGCGCCTACCCGGATCCGCGACAATGTGGGCATTCCCATTGAGCTGGCGCTGGCGGCCGTGGACCAGCGGCTGCGGGAGGAGGGCATCCGCAATCAGGTGTCCCTGATCGCAGGCGGCAGCATCCGTTCCTCTGCCGACGTGGTCAAGGCCGTGGCTCTGGGGGCGGACGCCTGCTATATCGGCACGGCGGCGCTGATCGCCATGGGCTGCCACCTCTGCCGCACCTGTCAGAGCGGCAGATGCGCGTGGGGCATCGCCACGCAGCGCCCGGAGCTGGTCAGGCGGCTGGACCCCGACGAGGGCACGGAACGCCTCATCAATCTGATGACGGCGTGGAAGCACGAGATCATGGAGATCATGGGCGGCATGGGGATCAATTCCATCGAGGCTTTGCGGGGCAACCGGCTGATGCTGCGGGCCGTGGGGCTGACGGAAAAGGAGCTGTCCATTCTGGGCGTGGCCCATGCCGGAGAGTAAGCGGCAAAAAAATCCCGATCCACCGGAAAAACAGCGGAGGTGTGATAGTTCATGGATATTCAAGCAAAGGGTCTGGATTACCGGGCCTTAAATGAGGCGATCCGGGCTGCCGGGCCGTCGTGCCGCATCACCGGCTGCCTTGGGCAGCGGTTTATCGGCGCGGGCATGAGCGGACGCCGGGTGGAGATCGACGGCATTCCCGGCAACGCCCTGGGCGCGTATCTGGGGGGCGGTTCCCTTACCGTTAACGGCAACGCGCAGGACGCCGTAGGCGATACGATGAACGGCGGCTCCATTGTGGTCCGCGGCAGCGTGGGCGACACGGCGGGCTACGCCATGCGGGGCGGCGAGATCTATGTCCAAGGCAACGCGGGCTATCGGGCAGGTATCCACATGAAGGCCTATCAGGACCAGCAGCCGGTGATCGTCATTGGCGGCCGGGCGGGGAGCTTTCTGGGGGAATATCAGGCAGGCGGCACGATCCTTGTGCTGGGACTGCATACGGACGGAAAGCCCGCTGCCGGTTATTTCCCCTGCACGGGACAGCACGGCGGGCGCGTGATTTTCAGGGGTGATGTTTCCGCCATCCGCTTTCCGGATCAGGTGACGCCCCATCCCCCCACGGAGGAGGAGACCGCCCTTCTGCGGCCGCTGGTGGAGCGCTGGTGCGCCCTGTTCGGCGGCGACGCGGAAGCGCTGATGGGCGGGCCTTTCACCGTGGTGACGCCGGACAGCAAAAATCCGTACCGGCAGATGTACGCGGCCAATTGACATTTTTGATCATTTTTATGCGCAGATGCGCAGGAGGAGCAGAATATGCAGAAGTTAGAACAGATCTACGAGGGCAAAGCAAAAAAAGTATTCAAAACCGATGATCCCGAGCTGCTCATCGTGGATTACAAGGATGACGCCACCGCGTTCAACGGCCTGAAAAAGGGCACCATCCTCGGCAAGGGCGTCATCAACAACCAGATGACCAACCGCCTGATGGCCAAAATGGAAAAGGCCGGCATCCCCACCCATTTTGTCAGGGAGCTGAGCCAGCGGGAAACGCTGGTGAAGCGGGTTGCCATCGTCCCCTTGGAGGTCATTGTCCGCAATCTCTCCGCCGGTTCCTTCGCCAAGCGCTACGGCGTGGAGGAGGGCATCGTGTTCGATCAGCCCACCATCGAGTTTTCCTATAAGAATGACGCGCTGGGCGATCCTCTGCTGAACACCTATCACGCGCTGGCATTGAAATTGGCCACGGCAGAGGAGATCGAGACCATCAAAAAATATGCCTTCGCTGTCAACGAGGTGCTGAAAGCGTTCTGGGCCGAGTGCGGCGTGACGCTGGTGGACTTCAAGCTGGAATTCGGCAAGGTGGCCGACGGATCCATCGTGCTGGCTGACGAGATCAGCCCCGACACCTGCCGCCTGTGGGACGCCAAGACCCATGAAAAGCTGGATAAGGACCGTTTCCGCCGGGATCTGGGCGGCGTGGAGGACGCCTACGCCGAGATCATGAAGCGTCTGCTGGATCACGATGCCCAGTAAATCTATGGCGTGCACGGATCTTGATAAGGCGGCTCCGGCTGCCGGCGATGACCGCCACCTCCACGAGGAATGCGGCGTATTCGGCGTATGCTCCAATGTCACCACCGATGTGGCCTCGTTAGCCTATTATGCTCTGTACGCCCTTCAGCACCGCGGGCAGGAAAGTGCCGGTATCGTTGTCAACGATGACGGCCTGTTCCGCTCCTGGCGGGACGTGGGGCTGGTCAGCGATGTGTTTCCCAAGGAGCGGCTCCGCTCTCTGGGGCTTGGAAACATCGCCGTCGGCCATGTGCGCTACGGCACCACCGGTTCGGACAACAAGCGCAACGTCCAGCCCATTCTGGTCAACCACTATAAGGGCCGCATGGCGCTGGCCCACAACGGCAACCTGACCAACTCCCAGGAGCTGCGTCTCCAGCTGGAGAGTCAGGGGTCGATCTTCCATACCACCACTGATTCCGAGGTCATCGCCTACATCATTGTGCAGGAGCGGCTGAAGCACGGTTCCATCGAGGAGGCGGTTTCCGCCGCCATGGACCGTCTGGTGGGGGCGTATTCTCTGGTCATTTCGTCCCCCAGCAAGCTGATCGCCGTCCGGGACCCTCACGGCTTCCGTCCCCTGTGCATGGGGAGGCTGAAGGACGGCAGCGTGGTGTTCGCCTCTGAAAGCTGCGGACTGGACGCCGTGGGCGCCAGCTTTGAGCGGGATATTCTGCCCGGAGAGATCGTGGTGGCGGACAAAAACGGCGTCAAGTCCGACAGATCCCACTGCGGCATCGCGCCCCGGAGACTGTGCGTTTTTGAGTTCATCTACTTTGCCCGCCCCGACTCCGTGATCGACGGCAGCAGCGTTCATGTGGCCCGTCAGCGAGCAGGTGCGTTCCTCGCGCTGGAGCATCCCGTGCAGGCGGACATCGTCATCGGTGTGCCGGATTCCGGTCTGGACGCCGCCATGGGCTACGCCCGGCAGTCCGGGATCCCCTACGGCATGGGCTTTATCAAAAACAAATACATCGGCCGCACCTTTATTTCTCCCACGCAGGATATGCGGGAAAATGAGGTCAATATCAAGCTGAACCCCATCCGCTCCGTGGTGGAGGGCAAGCGCGTGGTGCTGATCGATGACTCCATCGTCCGGGGCACCACTTGCCGCCGCACCATCGACCTGCTGCGCAGGGCCGGCGCGAAGGAGATCCACATGCGGGTCAGCGCGCCGCCCTTTGTGTCCGAATGTTACTACGGCACGGATATTGACGACAAAAACAAGCTCATTGCCAACCACCACACGGTTGCGGAGATCGCCGGGATCATCGGCGTGGATTCTCTCGGCTATCTCAGCCTCAGCGACGTGGTGAAGCTGGCCGACCATACGGAGAGCGGCTTCTGCACCGCCTGCTTCGGCGGCGGCTATCCCACCTCCATCCCGCAGGATTCCAACAAGGACCGCTTTGAATGTAAAATCAGCGAGCGGGAGAAGCAGGAATCTGTGTGATTGCGCCGGACAGGGCTTTTTCTCGTGGCGGGGCAGGGGGGATCTCCCATGCCGCTTCCCTCAGTCTGCTGTTTCTCTCCCCAAATGAAAGGATGACCCCCGGAGCAGCGGTCGATCAAGACCGCTTGCTCCGGGGGTTTTTCTGACTTTTTCTGGCGGAAACGGTTCGCCTTGCCGGGTCAGCCGACCTGCTCCAGCTCCATCACCGCGTCGATCAGCATTTGCTGGGCGACGGGGTAGGGCCAGACCCGGACGTCGATGCCCGCCAGCGCCTTTTCCGTAACGGCGGGCAGGTCCTCCGGTCTGGCGTGGATGTCCGCCAGATGGGTGGGCAGGCCGATGGAGCGGTTGAAGGCCAGCAGCCGGTCCCGCTCCGCGTACTGCTTGTCGGCGGTGAGCATGACCAGGATGCCGTAGGAGACCACCTCGCCGTGGAGATGGTGGTATTCCTCTGTGGAGGGCAGGATCGTGAAGCCGTTGTACATGGCGTGGGCCATGCCGGTGGTGTAGTCCACCTGAACGAAGTTGGAGACATAGCCGGTGGAGATGATGATGGCCTCGATGATCTCCGTCAGCTCCGGGGTGACTTTGTGGGCCTCGCAGTCCGCCATGGCCTGCTTGCCCCAGCGGAGGATGGGGGCGGCGCACATGGAGCTGAGGGCGATGCCCATGGCGTCGGAGTGGGCGGGCACATCGTTGCGGGAGGAGATGGTGCACTCATAGTGCTTGGCCATGGTGTCTCCCATACCGGCCCACAGGTAGCGGGCCGGGGCGTTGGCGATGATCTCCGTGTTGATGAAAATGTGGTTGGGCGGGATCTTGGAGAAGGAGTATTCCCGCAGGCTGCCGTCAGGATGGTACACGATGCCCAAACTGGTGCAGGAGGCGCAGGTGGAGGCGATGGTGGGGAAGGTGAAGAAGGGCCGGTTGGTCTCGTGGGCCAGCACCTTGCAGGTGTCGATGGCCTTGCCGCCGCCCACCGCGAAGATCATGTCGGCGTCCGCCACCTGAGGCCGGAGCATATCCATGTTTTCGCGGGAGGCCTCGCCGCCGTACCAGAAGGTGCCGGTGATCTCAATGCCGGAGCCTTCCACCGCCTTGCGGATCTGAGGCTCTGCGGCGGCCAGCGCCTTCCTGCCGCCGATGATGGCGGCCTTTTTGCCATAGGCGGAGCAGATATTGACAATATCGTCATAGGCGTCAGGGCCTACGGTATATCCCGGAAAAAGAGCTTTTTGCATCATAAACACCTCTTAAAAAACGCTTGGTTGATGGGACGGGCTCAGTCGGCAGTCGCCGGATTGGCACGGATGCTGCTGCGAACGGCGGGAGCGGCTTCCTCCTCGGTGTTGGCATTGGCGAAGGCGTGCTCCTTGCAGTATTTACGGTTCTTGTATACACCAACGGTCAGGAAGGGGACCACCACAACGGCGATGCCCAGATAGCCGCAGTAGCCGTAGCCGTACTTGATGATGTTGGTGAGGCCGGCCATGGAGATGGTCATGGAGAGGACGATGATGAACGCGGAAACGATGGCGCTGCGGACGGGGGCGGACTGAATGCCGCTGAACACGGGGAGCTTTTCAAACCGGGCCACGAAGCCGAAGATGGTGGTCACGCCGGTGGAGATGAGGCAGAGGAGCAGGCAGGTGCCGTAGACGGCCACCATAGCGGGGATGCCGATGATCTTGCAGACGGTGAGGGTGGGGATGGTGGAGCCGCCCTCCACGGCGGTATAAACGCTCTGCCAGCTCATGAGCATGAACACGGAGAGGACCAGAGCGACGGCGTTCATCACGAAGGAGATCCACATGGCCTTGGCGCAGCCCGCTTTGTTCTTCATGGTGGTGCCGCAGGCGATCATGGTGGGGAGGGTCACGCACTGGAAACCGGCGTAGGTAAAGGCGTTGAGGATGGCCTTGGGCATATTCATGAAGCCGGTGATCTCAAAGTCGGCGGCGAGGACGGAGAAGATGCTGCTGTCGCTCTTGAAGATGCCGATGACATAGATGCTGATGGCGGTGACCAGAATGGCCATGCCCATGTAGGTGGAGGCGGCCCGGACGATGCCTGCGCCGAAGATGGTGAGCATCAGGACGATGACGCCGACAATGGCGACGCCGATGTAGTAGTTGATGGTGAAGTAGTTGTTCAGGGCGGAGGCTGCACCGGAGATGGCGGCGGCGACGGCCATCAGCACCATGATGTAGAAGAATACCTCGAAGGCCCATTCGATCTTGTCAAAGGGATGATACAGCGTTTCAAAAAGCTGCTTGTAGCTCGTCAGACCACGGGAGTTGTACATGATCATGGCCTCCCGCATGGTAAGGGTCAAAAGCAGCATGGCCGCGATGGCGGAGATGATGCCGGCCCAGCCCAGCCCTACGTAATAGGTGTTGGCCTGGTTGCCGGTGGCGAAGCCGCCGCCTGCGTGAGCGGAGAACAGGACCGCGCCGACGGAAAAAGCGGCAAAGAAGGGCGTCTTGGGAACTTTGGTGTTGGTTTTCATGATTTCTTCCTCCTGCAAATGTTGTCCGATGGTTGGCAGGAAAAACAAAAAACCTTTCGTCGCTCCTGCCGGTTGGCAGAAGAGACGAAAGGTAGAAAACCCTCCGCGGTACCACTCTTCTTTGTTTCCTGTATTGGAAACACACTCAACGGGATACCATCATATCCCTGCTACTGTAACGGGAGCTCCCGTCTGCATCTACTTCCAATTCGACGCAGCCGCTGTACAGCCAGTTCGGCAGCTTGATCGCGCTGTGCCTCGCACCAACCGGCACTTCTCTGAGAGGATCGCCCTGCTTACTACTCTGTGTCATCGCGTTTTTGTTGGTTGAATCATAGCAAGGTGAACGCCAAATGTCAACAGCTTTTTTGCCCACATTTCATCTTTTGTAAAAGTTGCAGCAGAAAAAAGAGCGGGAGGTTTTTCAATTTCGTGCAAAATAAATACGCGGAAAATGCTCCGCCCTGCCCCAACCGGATCGGGCGTTCGGATATGCAAAAAACGGAATCTCGGCCGGCGGGAGCCGCACTTTTTTGCGCAGATGCGATATAGGGAGACTGTCGATAAAGTGGTAAATTCTCCGCGACGGTAAGGAAGGGTGTGCGCGG